>WNFL01422429.1_pt2 | contig 43320 bp, 36 predicted proteins | sample 5400361 | NCBI WGS metagenome assembly WNFL01 (sample SAMN13153351, study PRJNA577476) | soil metagenome | isolation source: 40 cm soil on Douglas fir-dominated hillslope | place: USA:California | collected 2013-09-17 | reverse complement strand
AAAGCCGTGACGAGGAAAAAGTACTGCGTGCTGAGTGCTGGGAAAAAGCCAGGCCTATTGCTGAGTACCTCTGGTATCACAGCGAAGCGCAAGCGGGAGGCACCCCAAGGCTTCTCCCGCAGCACCCAGCACTCAGTACCCAGCACTGCCTTTCCCGTCGCGCGTGACGGTCGTGACGGCGTGACGAGGAAAAAGTACTGCGTGCTGCGTGCTGAGTGCTGGGGAAAAAGCCAGGCCTACTGCTGAGTACCTCTGGTATCACAGCGAAGCGCAAGCGGGAGGCACCCCAAGGCTTCTCTCGCAGCACCCAGCACTCAGTACCCAGCACTGCCTTTCCCGTCGCGCGTGACGATCGTCACGGCTACTTCCACATCACTTCCGCGCCCTTCTCGGCGGCGCGGGCCAGCAGGTCGATCAGCGGGAAAGCCCGCTGGCGCAACGATACCTGTACTTCCTTGCGGTCCTTGTCATCGCTGCCCGGTGCGGCCTTTGGACTTGCATCCACGGCGGCCTTGAGACGTGCGAGCGCAGCGGGGATGTCCCTGGGCAGAATCGCGCTCGGCACGGTGCCGCTGTGGCCCATCGCCTTGAGGAGTTGCACGGCGATGTCGCCGTTCATGGTGAAACTGCCTGCTTCGCTATCGAATTTTACGAGCATGATGACGAGGGGGTAATCCTGGTAAGGTGTAACGGTTAGTTTGCCAATCCGCGAAAAAGGTTCAATCCGGTCCTCGCGGAGACGGCGGCGCCTTGTCTGAAGCCGCACCGTCCGGCAGCAGCGATTTAGACCATCGGAATGGCAGTTTATAGGGTAAATTACGAACCCGAGCCGAGCTCATTTCGGGAGTCAAAAGCAGTGGCGTTGCCGCAGGAAATCGATTCGATTCTGGAGGGTGTGCCGGGTTTTTTCCGGGCGGTTCCGGAAATACTTCATTCCCTGCTCGCTGAAAACCCCGCCGGCGCAGCGCTGGCAGCTATGCTTGGTGCACTGTTCGCCGGAGTGATCGTCAGCCTCGTCCTTCGCAGATCCCGCGCCGCCGAACAGCGCAAGCCGGCAAATCCCCCGGTATCCAATGTCGAAGTCTCCAGGCTCGCGGAGGAGCAATACCAGACCCTGTTCCAGAGCAGCCCGGTGTCGACCTTCATCTGCGATACGCGCAAGTGGCGCTTTCTCGAAATCAACGAGGCGGCGGCGCGTGAGTACGGATATGCGCGAGAAGAACTGCTGAAGATGACGCTCCTCGACCTCGGGCTGACGGAGGATGCCGAGCGCCTGGCCGAGACGCTGACGAACCTCGGGCCGACTTCGGGCGAAATCGGAACATGGCGGCAAAGGCGCAAGGACGGCGTGGCGATCGAGGCCGAGATGGTTTCCTTCCGCATTCAGTTTGCGCGGCAGCAGACACGCGTCGTCATCGCCAGGGACGTCACCCGCCGCAAGCATACGCATGAGGCGATGTGGCGGGATCTCGAACGGTTCGGCTTTGCCTCGAAGGCGACCAACGATGCCGTGCTCGACTGGGACCTCACCAACGACGAGCTGTGGCGCAGCGATAACTATGGGAAGGTACTCGGGCGCGGCGCGGACGAGCCCGGGTTCAACATGGCATCCTGGTTCGAGCACGTCCATCCGGATGACCGGGCGCGCGTGCAGGAACTGCTCCTCAGTACCATCAAGTCCGCTTCGAACCAGTGGAGCGACGAATTCCGGCTGGTGCGCGCCGACCAGAAGATCACGCATGTGTTTGCACGGGGCCATGTAGCGCGCGCCCAAGACGGTTCCGCGCGCAGGATGACTGGTGTGCTGCAGGACGTCACCGAGCGCAAGGAACAGGAGGAGCGCACCCGTTTCCTCGCCGACCACGACGAGCTGACCGAGTTGCCGAACCGCAGCCTGTTCCGGCAGGCATTGAACAAGGCGCTGCAGCGCGCCGAGCGCAGCGGCAAGATGCTGTCGATCCTGTTCTTCGACCTCGACCGGTTCAAGAACATCAACGACAGCCTTGGCCACGATGCGGGCGACGAGGTGTTGCGCGCGGTGGCGGAGCGGCTGACTGCCTGTGTCCGCAAGATCGATGTGGTCGCGCGCTTCGGCGGCGATGAATTCGCGGTGCTGACCGAAGGGCTGACCGCGGAAGACCAGGCCAGCACGGTCGCCCGCAAGATCCTGGAAACCCTGTCCAAGCCGATGATCCTCGCCGGACGGCAATATCGCCCCGCGGCGAGCATCGGCATCAGCACGTATCCGACGGACGGACGCGATGCCCAATCGCTGCTGAAAAACGCGGACATCGCGATGTATCGCGCCAAGGAGGATGGCAGGGGCACGTTCCAGTTCTATTCTGATCAGCTGAACACGCATTCGGTGCAACGCCTGGAATTCGAATCGAATCTGAGCAACGCGCTGACCAATCACGAGTTCGTGCTGTACTACCAGCCGAAAGTCGATCTTGCGACCGGGCGCGTGGCCGGACTCGAGGCCCTGATACGCTGGGTAAGCCCGCAGTTCGGATTCGTGCCGCCCGGGGATTTCATTTCCATCGCCGAAGAAACCGGATTGATCGTGCCGATGGGGCGCTGGGTGGCGCAGACCGCCTGTGTGCAGAATCGCGCATGGCAGAAGGGCGGCCTTCCGCCGCTGCGCATCGCGATCAACATTTCCGCACGGCAGATGTCGGACAAGGGGCTGGTGGCGTTTCTTTCCGAAACAATCAAAAAGACCGGCCTGACGGTCGAATCGCTCGAACTGGAAATCACCGAAAGCGCGGTGATGAGCAACCAGGAACATGCCGAAAAAGTACTGAATGAACTGAAGGGATTGGGATTCCACCTGACGATGGACGACTTCGGCACCGGCTATTCGTCGCTCGCTTACCTCAAGCGCTTTCCGTTCGATAGCGTGAAGATCGACCAGTCCTTCGTGCGTGGCATCCCGGAAAGCAAGGACGACGAGGCGATCGTCGAGGCGATCATCGCCATGGCGCACAGCCTGCAACTCAAGGTGGTGGCCGAAGGCGTGGAAACGAAAGAACAGTACGATTTCCTGCGCACGCTCGGCTGCGACCAGATCCAGGGGTATTACTTCAGCAAGCCGATCCCGTCCAACGAAATCGTCATGCTGCTCTACAAGACCATGACCCGCGAAGCCGGCGTCGCGATTCCGGCGGCGGAGGCAGCTGCCGAGGTCAAAGCGGCGAAACCGGTCAATCCGGTCGCGAGCGAAGGAACCGGCACGGCGGGGTAGAATCAGTGCTGCGTGCTGCGTGCTGGGTACTGGGTACTGAGTGCTGAGTAACGACGTAATGAGAAAAGCACTACCCTTTGCCAAGTACATTTCACCTCTACTTCCACCTCCGAACGCGATCTTCACGCAGCACGCAGTACACAGCACCGTCACTTTTTCACTCAGCACCTACGCCCGTGACCGCCGACCAACCCCTCCACCTGCTGAACACCATCTTCGGCTATCCCGCGTTCCGCGGCTCGCAGCGCGAGATCGTCGAGCACATGGTGGCGGGTGGGGATGCGCTGGTGCTGATGCCAACGGGCGGGGGCAAGTCGCTGTGCTATCAGTTGCCGGCATTGCTGCGCGAAGGCACGGCGTTGGTGATTTCTCCGCTGATCGCCCTGATGCAGGACCAGGTGGCGGCGCTGCGGCAACTTGGCGTGCGCGCCGCCTTCCTCAATTCCACGCTGGATGCCCGCGAAGCGGCGGCGGCCGAACGCGCGCTGCGCGAAGGCGCGCTCGACCTGCTCTATGTCGCTCCCGAGCGGCTGGTAATGCCGCGCATGCTGGATTTGCTGGAACAATCCCGGATCGCCCTGTTCGCCATCGACGAAGCCCATTGCGTATCCCAGTGGGGTCACGATTTCCGTCCGGAGTATCTGCAATTGTCGGTGCTGCACGAGCGTTTTGCGGCCGTGCCGCGCATTGCATTGACCGCAACCGCGGACATGCAGACGCGCGTGGAGATCAGGCATCGCCTGGCATTGAACGATGCGCGAGTATTCGTTTCCAGTTTCGACCGGCCGAACATCCGCTACACCATCGTCGACAAGCAGGATGCCAGGCAGCAGTTGCTGCGCTTCGTCCGCGAAACGCACCCGGGCGAAGCCGGCATCGTGTATTGCCTCTCGCGCAAGAAAGTGGACGAAACCGCGGCCTGGCTGAAAGCGCAAGGCGTGCCGGCGCTGCCCTATCACGCCGGCATGGATGCGGCGACGCGCGCCGACCATCAGGCGCGGTTCCAGCGCGATGAAGGCGTCGTCATGGTCGCCACGATCGCGTTCGGCATGGGCATCGACAAGCCGGATGTGCGCTTCGTCGCCCACCTGGATTTGCCCAAGAGCATCGAGGGCTACTACCAGGAGACCGGCCGCGCGGGCCGCGACGGCGCTGCCGCCGATGCATGGATGACTTACGGGCTGGGTGACGTGGTACAGCAGCGCCGCATGATCGACCAGTCGGAAGGCAGCGAGGAATACCGCCGCGTATCGTTTGCCAAACTGGAGGCGTTGCTGGGCCTGTGCGAGACCGCCGGTTGCAGGCGCGTGCGCCTGCTCGACTATTTCGGCGAGGCAGCCGGGCCCTGTGGCAATTGCGATACCTGCCTGGAGCCGCCGCAGACCTGGGACGCCACGGAGGCCGCGCGCAAAGCCTTGTCCTGCATTTTCCGCACCGGCCAGCGCTTCGGTTCGCGCCATCTGATCGACGTGTTGCGCGGCCAGACCACCGACCGGGTCGTGCAATGGCGTCACCAGGACCTGAGCGTCTTCGGCGTCGGTGCCGACATCGACGAAGCGGCCTGGCGGGACATATTCCGCCAACTGGTGACATTGGGTTTCGTGCGCCCCGATCATGCGGCATTTGGCGCGCTGCGCCTGACCGAGACCAGCCGCCCGGTATTGAAAGGCGAACAGCGCATCGACATGCGCCGGATGGCGCCGCGCAAGGGAAAATCCGCAACGGTTCGCCGCAAGGCAGGTTCCGACGCATTGTCCGGCGCGGCCGCGGCGTTGCTGGAACGCCTCAGGACATGGCGCAGCGAACAGGCGCGCGAACAATCGGTGCCAGCCTACGTGATCTTTCACGACGCCACCTTGTCGGCGATCGCCGCCGCACGCCCGAGCAACATCGACGGTCTGTCCACGATCCACGGCATCGGCGCGAAGAAACTGGAACGCTACGGCCCGGCATTGATGGCGCTGCTGCGCGATTGACCGGAGCAGCCGGTGAACGTCGTTCCAAGTAATATCATCGGTACCAGACACTGGAAGAGAAGAAAGGGCGGATGAACGCCGAAAGCGACGGGTTGATTCCGTATTTCATCCCGTCAATCCTGTTCATCCTGTCAAATCATGAAGAGCAAAAGGGCAGGACAGGATTAACAGGATGAACAGGATGGAAACCAGGAGCAACAGGACGTCTCGCAATGCATCTCGGCTCCGTTCCTTCCCGTCCAAATGTCTGACACCACAGCACCATCCACTGATTCCATGATCGACGATCCTCACTTGCTCGCACAGCCGTCCTCCAAGAAGGAGTTGTTCGTCGCTTTCACCCTGCTCGCACTGCAAGGTTTCGGCGGCGTCATAGCCATTGCGCAGCGCGTCCTGTGCGAGCAGAGGCACTGGCTGACCCGCGAACAATTCGTCGAAATCCTGGCCGTCGCGCAGGTCTTGCCGGGGCCGAACGTCTGCAACGTCGCCCTGATGATCGGCGACCGCTTCTTCGGCTGGCGCGGAGCCTTTGCGGCCCTGGCCGGCATGATGGCGGTGCCGCTCGTCATCGTGCTGATACTCACCGCGCTTTATGCGCAGTATGCGATGAACCCGGCGGTATCCGGCGCGCTTAGGGGAATGGGCGCGGTCTCCGCCGGACTCATCGTCGGAACCGGACTAAAGCTGGTCGGCGCCCTGCGGTCCAATCCCATGCAGGCGCCGGTATGCGGCGCATTCCTTGTGGTCGCCTTTGCCGCCGTCGCGCTGCTGCGCTGGCCGCTGGTGTGGGTCATCCTCGCCCTCGGTTTGGCGGCGTGCGCGTATGCCTGGATGCGGCTGCGACCCCGCTTCGCATCGCCGGAGCAGCCATGAGTGGCGTGCTGCCCGCCGACCTGGTTGCGCTGTTCGGCCATTTTCTGCTGCTGTCGCTGCTGTCGATCGGCGGTGCCATCACCGTTGCGCCCGACATGCATCGCGTGATGGTCAGCCAGATGGGATTGCTGAGCGACGCGCAGTTCAACGCGTCGATCGCCATCGCGCAGGCCTCTCCCGGACCGAACGTGTTGTTCGTCGCGGTGATGGGCTACCAGGCGGCCGGACTGGCCGGCGCGGCCGCGACCCTGTTCGGCATCATGCTGCCTTCGACGACGCTGGCACTGGCCGCGGCGCGCTGGGGCCATGCGCGGCGCGAGTGGCGCGCAGTCCAGGCGTTCAAGGCGGGCATGGCGCCGATCGTGATCGGATTGCTGTTTTCCACCGGCTGGATACTGAGTGCGCAGACGCCCGGGTGGCATCAGATACCGCTGACCGTCGCTGCGGCGATCCTGGTGTGGCGCACGCGAGTGCACTTGCTGCTGCTGGTGGGAGCGGGGGCGGTGTGCGGGGCGATGGGGTGGATTTGAGGCGAGTTAACGAGACGAAAAAGCAGTGCTGGGTGCTGCGTGCTGGGTAACAAACCTTGAATGCGTTTTAGTGCTTTAACGCGTTTCTTCTCAACACCCAGCACCCAGCACGCAGCACCCAGTACATTCTTAATCCGGAGGATTCATGCAATACCAACTCTATTACTGGCCTTCGATCCAGGGCCGCGGCGAATTCGTGCGGCTGGCGCTGGAGGAAGCGGGGGCCGACTATGTCGACGTCGCCCGCCGCTCCGGCCGCGGCATGGGCGTGCCGGCGCTGGAGAAATTTCTCGACGACGAAAAGCTCGCCGCCGCGCCCTACGCGCCGCCTTTCCTGAAGGCCGGGAAGCTCATCATCGGGCAGACCGCCAACATTCTTTTGTACCTCGGACCGCGCCACGGCCTCACGCCGCGAAACGAGGCGGGACGGATCTGGGTCAATCAGCTGCAGCTCACGATCGCCGATTTCGTGACGGAGATCCACGACACGCATCATCCGATCGGCAGTTCGCTTTACTACCACCAGCAGAAAGCCGAAGCGCGCCGGCGCACGAAGAATTTCCGCACCGAGCGCATGCCGAAGTTCCTCGGCTATTTCGAACAGGTTCTGTCGGGCGGCAAGGCCCGGCGTTACATGGCGGGCAATACGCTTTCGTATGCTGACCTTTCCATGTTCCAGTTGATTGCGGGATTACGCTTTGCTTTCCCGAAAACCATGAAGAAGCAGGAGCCGGACTATCCCGCGCTGGTCGACTTGCACGATCGCGTTGCTGCGCGGCCGAATATTGCAGCCTACCTGGTCTCGAAGCGGCGCATCCTGTTCAACCAGTACGGCATCTTCCGCTATTACCCTGAGCTGGACGGCTGAGGCAATGCGATTGGACGAAGTGTATGATTGAAGGCAACAGGAGGGTCGTCAGATGACCGATAAAGCCAGAAAACTGAAATCCGTTGACGCGCAGAGCGTACGTGCCCGGGTCACCCGGGAAGAATGGGAAGTGCGTTGCGAGCTTGCCGCGGCCTACCAGCTGGCGGCGCAATTCCGCTGGACCGATCTGATATTTACGCATTTCACGGCTCGCGTGCCGGGATCGGATCATATCCTGATCAATCCGTACGGGCTGATGTTCGACGAGATCACTGCCTCGAGCATCGTCAAGATCGACCACGAAGGCAATGTCGTGGACGACATCACCGGGCTGGGCGTCAACTATGCCGGCTTTGTCATCCATGGCTGCGTGCACGAAGCGCGGCCGGAAATCAATTGCGTCATTCATACGCACACGCGTGCCGGCGTCGCCGTGTCGGTGCAGAAGCACGGACTGCTGCCGCTGAGCCAGCATGCGTTGCGGACCTACGGCATGCTGACCTACCACGACTACGAAGGCATCGCGCTGGAGCTCGACGAGCGCGAGCGCATGGCTGCCGACCTGGGAAAGACTTCGAAGGCGATGATCCTGCGCAACCACGGATTGCTCACGCTTGGCGATACGGTCAGCGAGGCATTCGAGTTGATGTACTACCTCGACACTGCCTGCCAGATCCAGATCGACGCACTGGCCGGCGGCCGCGTCGAAGCCGGCCTGATCGACGAACAGACCGCGCGCAAGGGTTTCGAGCAGTTCCAGGGACCCGGAGGCGCCGAAGTGAACAAGGCTTGGGACGCGCTGTTGCGCATGCTCGATCGGAAGGGTGTGGACTATAGAAGCTAGAAATGCCGTGACGGACGTGACGACGTGACGGTCGTGACGAGGTAACAGCCCCAAGCCTGGTATGGATCTTTGCTCTTACCCCGTCACGTCGTCACGATCGTCACGTCGTCACGGCCTCTCCGGCCTCACCAGCCCTGGCGTCACAAACCACGACTCGGCCGGCATCGGCGCGCCGTGCGGGGCGTTGTGGTCCGGGTTGAAAGTCCCGTATTTGCTGGCCAGCAGTTCCCGTACCTTGGTGTCCCAATCGGTTTGACGCGCGGATTCGAGGCCTTCATAGGCCTTGCAGAATTCGCGTGTGAAGTAGATGTTGACGCCCTTGGCCAGCTTTTGCGGCCGCCTGGGGTCGGTTCCGATCTTCCATCGCACCCGGAGCCATACGGATTCGCCCGCCGGCGGATGGGTGATCTGGGCGTCGTCGGGGAATATTGTCCGGGCGATATCCACCCATTTTTCAACCTGTGCGGTACTCATTCTGCGGTCCTGTTTGTCGGCTGTCGCGCGTATGACCTCGAACCTCCAGGCAGGTTCGGCAGTTGCCCTGGGGACCGGCCTTCCTATACATTGCGCGTCACTGCCCTGTGACCATCATGAAACCAGACTTCGTCCTGTACGACATCGCCCCGGAATTCATCTGGACGATCGTCGTCGTCTCGGCGGTAATCCTCGCCAACATCGCCATTTCCGCGATGCTGCGCGGCCGCGGCTGGCTGTCCCGGGAAACCAAGCTGCGCGCATCGGTGTTCTGGCGCAATTTCTCCCTTCTGATCGCCTTCGTGGTGCTGATTTTCATCTGGCGGGCGGAACTTCGCGCGGCCGCATTGTCGCTGGCGGCTTTGAGCGTCGCCGTGGTGCTGGTCGGCAAGGAATCATTCACCTCCGTGCTCGGCTATATCCATCGCACGACATCCGGAAGCTTCGGTTTCGGCGATGTCATCGAGATCAACGGCATCAAGGGCGAGGTCATCGACCAGACCCTGTTGTCCACGACGGTGCTGGAAATGAGCGAGGAACATCTGTTCACCGGCAAGGTGGTGCAGTTTCCGAACAGCTTCTATGTCACCCATTCGATAAAAAATTACTCACGCCTCGGGGACTACCAGCTCGGCATGGTCAGCATCCCGTTGGCGGACGGCAACGATGTCGATGCCGCACGGCGCATCCTGTCCGAAGTCGCCAGTTCGGTATGTTCGGAATACGTTGCACCCGCGCATGCCGCGCTGCGCGAACTGGAAGGCGAGCAGTTCATCGTGATGCCGTCCGCGGAGCCGCGGGTGAGCATCCGGCTGGGCGATGCCGGAAAAACGACTTTGCTGCTGCGATTTCCCTGTCCCGCCAGCCAACGCACCCGCACCGAGCAGGAACTGCTGCTGAAATATCTGGCCGGGATGCGCGCCGCCAAGCCGTCCTGATGCGGCCTGCGTCCGACCGATGAGCGCAGCGGCATCGCGCAAGCGGGTGATCTGCGTGGGTCATGCGGCGCTCGATCGCGTGTTTTGCGTCGAATCCTGGCCTGCGGGCAGCGGCAAAATCCCGGCGCATCGTTTCGAGGAAAGTGGCGGCGGCATGGCGGCGAATGCGGCGGCGGCCATCGCGCGCCTGGGCGGCGACGCCGTTTTCTGGGGACCGACCGGCGACGACGCCATTGCAACAGCCATCCATGCGCAGTTCGTCGCCGACGGTGTCGATGCCACCTGGCTGCGGCGCTTCGATGGGCGCACGTCCTCTCATTCCGCGGTGATCGTCGACGGCCGCGGCGAGCGCCTGGTGGTGGGATTGCGCGGTAGCGCGCTGCAGGCGCCGGCGGACTGGTTGCCGCTCGGGCAAGTCGGGCAATCGCGGGCATTGCTCGCGGATGTGCGCTGGCCTGACGGTGCGCTACGTGCTTTGCGCGCCGCACGGGACGCCGGCATTCCGGCCATCCTCGACGGGGAGGTCGCCGCCGGGGAAACGCTCGAAACGCTTGCCGGTGCGGCCGACCACATTATTTTTTCCGAACGCGGGCTCGAGGCCTATTCCGGCGGTGACGACGTAAGCGGATTGCGCAGAGCACTGCGCAACGGCGCACGCATGGCTGCCGTGACACGCGGCGAGGCGGGAGTACTGTGGGTGGAGGCGGCCGCGCCGGACCAAGTCCTGCGCTGTCCCGCGTTTGCGGTCGATACGGTGGACACGCTGGCGGCGGGCGACGTGTTTCACGGCGCCTACGCCCTGGCGCTTGCGGAAGGTCAGCGCATCGGCGATGCAGTGCGGTTCGCGGCCGCGGCGGCGGCGATCAAATGCAGCCGGCCTGGCGGACGCAACGGGGCGCCTGCGCGCGGCGAGGTGGAAGCGTTTTTGAAGAGCAGGAGTCAGGACTAGAGAGGCGGGACTCAGGACGCAGGACTCAGTAAGGGCTATCCGAGAAGGTCCGCACTTCACCAAGTCCTGAGTCCTGCCTTTATCCGGCGATCGTCACGCCTCCGTCCGCAACGATGGTCTGGCCGGTAACGAAAGCTGCGGCGCGGGAAGCGAGGAATACGGCAACCCCACCGATGTCGTCCGGCTCGCCGATGCGGCGCAGCGGCGTCTGCGATTCATAGCGTTGCAATATCTCGGGGTTCTCCCATAGTGCACGCGCGAAATCCGTCTTCACCAGGCCGGGGGCGATGCAGTTGACGCGGATGTTGTGCGGACCCCATTCCATGGCGAGGTTGCGCGCGAGTTGCATGTCCGCGGCTTTGGAGATCGCGTAGGCGCCGAGCACCGAGGTGCCTTTCAATCCGCCGATCGAGGATACGATGATGACCGCGCCGTCCTTCCTCTGCGCCATTTCCGGCAACACGAGATTCGCCAGCCAGTGGTTGGAGACGATGTTGTTCTGCAGGATCTTGTTGAAGGCGTCGTCCGGCATGTTCGCCATCGGGCCGTAGTAGGGATTGCTGGCGGCGTTGCACACCAGCACGTCGATCTTTCCGCACTGCCTGCGCGTTTCACCGACCAGGTTTTCGAGCTGCGCCTTGTCGCCGATGTTGGCGGGAATCGCAATCGCGTCGCCGCCCGAAGAGCGGATGGCCTTGGCGACCTGCTCGCAGACATCGGCCTTGCGGCTCGAGATCACCACTTTCGCACCGGCATTCGCCAGGTGCTCTGCAATCGAAAGACCGATACCGCGCGTGGATCCCGTAACGATGGCGACTTTGCCGCTGAGGTCGAATGGGTTCATTGGGATGGTGAACGGTTAACAGCAAGCGGTGAACAGCGAACAGGGAACAGGGAACAGCGAACAGCGAACGATGGCTCGACTTGCGTTTACCGTTCGCTGTTCACCGTTTACCGTTCACTTGCTATTCTGTTCTTCAATAATCTTCTTCAGGTTTTCAAGACCCATCGGATAAACCTTGTTCAGCCCGTTGAGCGGCGTGGCATCGTCCTGTCCCGGCGGCGGTTCGTCCGTCCAGTAGGCGACGCGCTTGAATCGCGCCTTCCATACCACCTTGCTTTTTCCCTCACCGGCATCGGACACCGTCATGGTGGGGAAATAATCGGTCGCGCCGACCTGGCCGCCGATATAGGTGTAGCCGAGCGACATGTTCCAGGGCTCGTAGGAAATCAGTTTTTCCTGGACCTTGGTGCCATTGGCGCGGGTGAGTTCGCGAATGGCGCCTTCCTCGCGGTTCTTGCCGAGGATGATCTTGCTCTCCACGATGACCGGCAGCCAGCGCGGCAATCCGTTGAAGTCGCTGACGACGTCCCATACGACTTCGGGCGGTGCGTTGATCACGATGGAATGCTCGATCTTCAATTCGGGCGCCTCGGCGGCAAGCAGCGGCGCCGCCGTTACGGCCAGCAGCAATGACAGAAGTCCCTTGGCCAGTTTCATATTATTTTCTCCATTTATATCGGTGCGTGGATGGTTCATGCCGGTCTTGAGGCCGGCCGCTGCTGCGGGCCGGCAGACCGTCCGGCACGCAGAGGGACAAAAGCCTACCGCAATCGACCGAGTGCCGCGACCCCGTCGAGGGCCCCGCTGTTCCGATCCGCAGAATCCGTCCACGGGTTCCCCGCGCCTGTGCAGCGCAGCGTTATCCGGCGAAAGGCTTGTGCTAGCATCGGTTTCCCTGTTGTCCGCCGGAAAAACACCACATGAATGCTGCACTGAGCGCCGACGAACTTGCGCATTTCCACGAGCACGGTTACGTCTTTCCCAGCTATCGTCTGCCCGATCCGCTGCTGCACCGCCTGCGCGACAGCCTCGACCGGCTGCTGGCTTCGTATACCGATGTCGCCCAGGAAGATCTTGCCAATCCGCACATGCTTCCGCCCACCAGCGGACCGGACATGAATCCGTTCATGGCTGCCGCGCGGCATCCCGTCGTGCTGGACATGATGGAGCAGATCATCGGGCCGGACATCATGCTGTGGATCAGCCGCATCCTGTGCAAGCCGCCGGTCAAGGGCAGGGAAGTGCCCTGGCACCAGGACGGGGAATACTGGCCGATGCGCCCGCTGGCGACCTGCTCGGTCTGGATTGCAATCGATCCGGTGTCCACTGCGAACGGCTGCATGCGTTTCATCCCGGACTCGCACAAGCGCAAGGAACTGTACAAGCACCATGTCAGCGACCGCAAGGACCTGGTGCTCAATCTCGAACTCGATCGCGACCAGTTCGACGAAGCGAAGGCGGTCAACGTCGAACTCGAACCCGGCCAGATGTCCCTGCACGACGTGCGCATGATTCACGGGTCGCTCGCCAATACCTCGGGCCAGCGCCGCGCGGCGCTGATCATGCGCTACATGCCGGCGACTTCGCATTACGACCGTTCGCTGCGCGACCAGCGCCGCGACAAATCGCCGTTCAATATCTACGACCAGCCGCTGTGGCTGATGCGCGGGGAAGACAAGTCGGCGAAGAACGATTTCGTCCACGGCCATGATATCTGGCAGAAGCGCTACGCCAGCGGACTCGGTGTGGGGTCGGGGAGTGCCGGTTGAGAGAAGCCGTGACGAACGTGACGGCGTGACGGTCGTGACGAAGATCGAAAAAAGTGCTGCGTGCTGCGTACCGGGTGCTGCGAGAGAAGCATGGGTGCTTCTGCCTTTTCGCTTCGCTTTGATACTAGGCTCTAAGTAATGAGGCTTGTCTCCTCAGCACCCAGTACGCAGCACCCGGCACCGCCGTTTCCCGTCACGACCGTCACGTTCGTCACGGCACCTCCATGAATCTCGCCAACTTCCTCGCCCGTTCCGCACGCACATTCCCTGACAATCCCGCCGTCTCACAGGGCGAAAACGTCTGGATCTCCTATGGCAATCTGATGCGGCGGGTCGCTGCGATGGCGGCGGGTTTGCGCCATTCGCTGGGTCTGGTTCCCGGCGATTGCGTCGCGCTGGCGATGGGTAATTGTCCCCAGTATGTCGAGCTCTGGTATGCGGCCTGGTATGCGGGACTGACGACGGTACCGATGAACGCCAAGCTCCATCCGAAGGAGCTCGAATTCATCCTGCAAAATTCCGGCGCCAGGGTTTGCTTCGCGTCGTCCGAGCTTGCGCCACCGCTGGAAGCGCTGCGCGGCAATCTTCCGATGCTCGAACGCGTGATCGAGATCGTCTCGAGCGACTACACGGCGCTATACCGCGCGGAACCGGATCTGGCGATGAGCGAATCGGCGCCGGACGACGTGGCGTGGCTGTTCTATACCAGCGGCACGACCGGGCGCCCGAAGGGCGTGATGATCACGCATCGCAATCTGGTATGCATGTCGCTTTCCTACTTCGCTGCCGTCGACAGCATCGCCCCGGGCGATTGCGTACTGCACGCCGCGCCGATGTCGCATGGATCGGGAGTGTACAATTTTCCCCACATGCTGGCCGGGGCAAACCAGGTGATTCCGGAAAGCGGACATTTCGAGCCGGCGGAAATATTCCAGCTCTGCCGGCGCTGGAGCGGCGTGACGATGTTCGCTGCGCCGACCATGGTGCATCGCCTGGTCGCGCATACGCGTACACACGCTCCCGCGCTCGATGGGTTGAAAACCATCGTCTACGGCGGCGGTCCGATGTACCTGCAGGACATCAAGAGCGCACTGGATACGATGGGGCCGCGCTTTGCGCAGATCTACGGGCAGGGTGAATCGCCGATGACGATTACCGCGCTGTCGAAATTCCATATCGGCGGGCGCAACCACCCGCGCTACGAAGAACGGCTGGTCTCCGTCGGCGTTGCCCAGCCGCCCGTGGAAGTCCGCGTCGCCGACTCGCAGGACCGGGCGCTGCCGGCCGGCGAGATCGGCGAAATCCTGGTACGCGGCGACACCGTCATGCGCGGCTACTGGCGCAATCCGGACGCCAGCATCGAGACGTTGCGCAACGGCTGGCTGCACACCGGTGACGTCGGGTCGTTCGATGCAGACGGTTTCCTGACGTTGCGCGATCGCTCCAAGGACATGATCATCAGCGGCGGCTCCAACATCTATCCACGCGAAGTCGAGGAAGTCCTGCTGCGGCATCCCGCGGTCAGCGAAGTCTCGGTGGTCGGCCGGCCGCATGCGGAATGGGGTGAGGAAGTGATCGCCTTCGTGGTCGTGCATGACGGATCCATGGTTCGCGAGCAGGAACTCGATGCGCTGTGCCTCGACCACATCGCGCGCTTCAAGCGCCCGAAGAGTTACCGCTTCGTGTCCGACCTGCCTAAGAACAACTACGGCAAGGTCCTGAAGACGGCATTGCGCGCACAACTGAAGGGTGAGGCGGTTGAAGGCGAAACGCGCTAAGCTGGTCGACTCCAAGGCAACGCGGAACAAGGCGCACGCGCCACCCGCTTCCCAACTGAACCGGCAGATGCGCAAGGTATTGGGCCAGCACTACCGCGCGAAGTATGGAGTGAAATGAACCGAGTGATGGAGCGATTCGGCGATTGAGGAATTGAATGCTTGAGTCCAATTACTGAATCACGCAATCGCCGAATCCCTTAATCGCTGGTTACACGCTGACCCTGTTCCGTCCTGCTCCCTTGGCCCGGTACAGCGCTTCGTCGGCCAGGCGAATCACCGCGTCCGGCGTTTCCAGTAGTTCCGAGCGCTGCGCGACGCCGATGCTCACGGTGACCGACAACAGTTCCGCGCGATTCGACCGCAGCGGCGGGGCATCGGGATGCGCCAAAGCGAAAGCGGATTTTGTCATCGTGCGCCGATCGTTGTTGCGTCGCGCTTCGTTGCGCCGCTGCTGTTCCGTGCGTATCGACATCTTGTAGTCTTCGATGTTTTGCCGCAGCGCTTCGAGATGCGGCAGCGTTTCCTCGATATTCCGGTCGGGAAAAAGCACCGCGAACTCCTCGCCACCGTAACGGAAGGCCTTGCCGCCGCCATCGACTTCCGCCAGTCGCGCGCCGACCATTTTCAGCACCTGGTCGCCGGTGTCGTGGCCGTGCGTGTCATTGAACTTCTTGAAGTGATCGACGTCGACCATCGCGATCGTGTAAGAGGGCCCCAGCGCGACGAGTCTTTCCTGCAAAGCGCGCCGGCTGGGCAGGCCGGTGAGTTCATCGCGAAAGGCCATGCGATGGGATTCCTGCAGGACCGCGAGCAACAACATGGCGCCGGCGGCAAATACGAACACCCCGTATACCACCGTCAGACCCGGCCATTCGCAGGCAACGAAGAACGCGACCAGCGCACCGACCATGCCGACGTCGAGCGGCAATCGTTCAGGCCATGCCTTGACCAGGGACACGATGAATGCCGCCACGATGAACAGGCGACCGAGCAGCGGCGTGGGCGTGGCCTTGAGCAGCCAATGATCCAGCGCCGCATGCCATGCCGTGCCCGAAAGGGCGGTATGGCCCGCGGTCGCGATCCATGCGGTGATCAGCACTTCGACCAGGCCCAGTAGCAACCATCGGTAGTTGCGGAAATAAACGATGCCGCGCTCCGGCAACAGCAGCACCAGCAGAATATTGGCAGGCACGAAGATCGCCGCGGCCGTAAGGACTGCGCGGACGGGGAAATCGTCCTGGCCGAAGGTGAGGGCGATGCGATAGGCGATGAAGGCGACGAGCAGGGAAATCAGCGCGATGAAGGCGCGGCCGCGATTGAACCACAGCGCAATCACGGTGCCGATGACGAGCACCGTATAGGGCCCGAATACGCCGAACGCTCCCAGCGACGAAGTGAACCTGTGGCTGATTGAAGCCGCAATGCCGGCGATGACCAGAATTGCAACAGGTACGGCGACCGACTTCAGTTCATCGCGAAATGCGATCATCAGTCGCCGGACCGCGTGATGGATGCCGGCGGCGGGAACAAGCTGCCGCTCAAGTTTTTCCCTTTCCGGCCTGGTAGGGGCGGGTCTCTTCGCGGATCACGCGGCGCAGGACGTTTTCCAGATTCTCCTGCTCGATCGCCCGCTTCAGCGCTTCGTTGATCAGCGTCTGGTAGCCGCGGCCGCCGGCGCGCGAACGAAAGTATTCGACCACCGTCGTGTCGAGATACATCGTCAACCGGACCTTGCCGCGCGGCGATGCATCGTCGATGCGTTGCGAGCCTGCCGTCGTGGCACCGTCATCGCCCCTCTCGCGGCGCCCGGAATGTCCGCCGGATGATTTCGTCATTTGTTTGCGCATGATTGCAGTGTGCATACATATATGCATATAGTCAAGGCGGGCCGGAATTCTCTTTGGCCAATCCGTCAGCGATGCATCAATCCGGAATTGCGCGTGGATACGCGTTAAACTGACGACTCGTCTTCCCGGGATCGTCATGTCAGCAGATCCACTTCTCCTCGCGAGAGCCCAGTTCGGCCTGAACATCGGCTTTCACATCCTGTTTCCGAGCATCACCATCGCGCTGGCCTGGATCCTCGTCTACCTGCGCGTGCGCATCGAATTTGCGGGTGATGCCTGGTGCAAGCCGGCCTACCGGCTCTGGGTAAAAGTGTTCGCACTTTCGTTCGCGCTGGGCGTCGTCTCCGGCATCACCATGAGTTTCCAGTTCGGCACCAACTGGCCGGGATTCATGAACAAGGCCGGCAACATAGCCGGGCCGCTGCTGGGCTACGAAGTGCTGACGGCGTTCTTTCTCGAAGCAACCTTTCTCGGCGTCATGCTGTTCGGCCGCGACCGGGTGCCGGCATGGATGCATACCCTGTCGGCTTTTCTGGTGGCCATCGGCACTTCCGCTTCGGCGTTCTGGATCCTGGCGTTGAATTCCTGGATGCAGACGCCGCAGGGTTACGAGGTAATCGACGGCCAGTTGCACGCGACCAGCTGGATGGCCGTGATTTTCAATCCGAGTTTTCCTTATCGCCTCACACACATGATGATCGCGTCCGGGCTCACGGCGGCGTTCCTGGTGGCGGGCATCTCGGCGTTCCAGTTGTTGCGCAATCGCAAGTTCGAGCCGGCCGACCGCATGTTGCGTCTTGGAGTGGCAGTGGCGGCGGTGCTGATCCCGGTGCAGATTTACGTCGGCGACCTGCATGGACTGAACACGCTCGAACACCAGCCGGCCAAGATCGCGGCGATCGAGGCCATCTGGGAAACCGAGCGCGGCGCGCCGCTGCTGCTGTTCGCAATGCCCAACCGGCAAACGCGCAGCAACGACTACGCGATCTCGCTGCCGAAGGGCGCAAGCCTGATCCTTACGCACAAAACCGACGGCGAACTGAAGGGCCTTTCCGAATTCGGCGACAAGCATCCGCCCGTCGCAACGGTGTTCTGGACTTTCCGCATCATGGTCGGCGTGGGCATGCTGATGCTGGCGGTGTCCTGGCTCGGTGCCTTGCTGCTGATGCGGCGCCGTGAATTCCCGCGCTGGTTGCTTTGGGTGTTTTCCGGCATGACATTCTCAGGATGGGTCGCGGTGCTGGCAGGGTGGCTGACCACGGAAATCGGCCGCCAGCCCTACGTCGTCTACGGCGTCATCCTGACCGCGGATACCGCATCGACGGTACCTGCTCCGTATATCGCAACGACATTGATGGGCTACGCCCTGGTTTATGCGCTGCTGCTGGTTTCCTACATGGTCGTTCTCACACAGCTGGCGCGCAAGGAGGCCGAAGGCAAGGCCCGCGATGAGCCCGCGCCCGGAGCACTTGGCCCGCAGGTGCTATGACGATGCAACTCGACCTGCCGCTGATCTTCACCGCGCTGATGGGCCTGGCCATCCTCGCCTACGTGATACTCGACGGCTTCGATCTCGGCGTCGGAATTCTCGTGCCGCTGGCCACGCGCCCCGAACAGGACATGATGGTGGCTTCCATCGGCCCGTTCTGGGATGCCAACGAAACCTGGCTGGTGCTTGGCGTCGGCATCCTGCTGGTGGCGTTTCCGCATGCGCACGGCGTCATCCTGCCTTCGATTTACCTGGAAGTGGCGGTGATGCTGATCTCGCTGATCTTGCGCGGCGTTTCCTTTGAATTCCGCGTCAAGGCATCGGGATGGCATCAGTCGATGTGGAACCACTTGTTTTTTGTCGGCTCGCTCGGTACCGCGGTCGCGCAGGGTGCGATGCTGGCGGGCTGGATCACCGGTTTTCAGCGCGGTGCGCTGTTCATCGCGTTCGAAGTTCTGGTCGGGATCGGTCTGGCCGGTGCCTATGCGCTGCTGGGCGCGACCTGGCTGGCAATCAAGACTGAAGGCGACCTGCATGCGCGCGCGCTCAAATGGAGTAAAGGCGCAGCGTTCCTCGCTGCCGCGGGCGTTGCTGCAATCAGCCTGGCCACGCCGTTCGCCAGTGCCGGCATCATGGAGAAATGGTTTACCTGGCCGCGACTACTGTGGCTGTCGCCCCTGCCGCTGCTGACGGCGGCCGCGTTTGCCGGCATCCTGGTGTCGGTGACGCGATTGCAGCGGGGGCAGTCGAAACGCGAATGGCTGCCCTTCGTATTGTCCGTGTGGATATTCGTGTTCGCGTTTGCCGGGCTCGCCTACAGCCTGTTTCCCTATCTGGTGGTGGATCGCATGACGATCTGGCAGGCCGCTGCCGCCAGGGAATCGCTGATGTTCGTCTTCGTCGGCACCTGCGTCGTGCTGCCGTTGATCATTGGCTATACGGTGTTTGCCTACAGCGTGTTCTGGGGCAAAGCCCGTTCACTGACGTATGGGGAGTGAAGCCGTGACGGCGTGACGGTCGTGACGATCGTGACGGGGAAAGGCGGTGCTGGGTGCTGCGTACTGAGTGCTGGGGGCCAGCCTCATTGCTTACTACCTGGTATCACATCGAAGCGAAGGCGGCGCGCCCCAAATTTTTGTCTCGCAGCACGCAGCACGCAGCACGCAGTACTTTTTCGTTCTTCGTCACGCCGTCACGTTCGTCACGTTCGTCACGGCCGTTCCTCAGTTCTTCGTTCCAAACAATCGATCCCCCGCATCGCCCAGGCCGGGAACGATGTAGGCGTGTTCATCGAGATGGTCGTCGAGCGCGGCCACGAACATCGGCACGTCGGCGTGCTGTTCCTGGAAGACCGTGACGCCTTCGGGTGAAGCCACCAGGGCGAGAAACAGGATGTCCTTCGCCGGCACGTGGCGATGCTTCAGGACTTGTACGGCATGAGCGGCGGAATAGCCGGTGCCTATCATCGGATCGCACAGGATGAACACTCGGCCTTCGACCTCCGGCAGCCGCACCAGATATTCGATCGGCCGGTGGTTCTCATCCCGGTAGAGCCCGATGTGCCCGACGCGGGCCGAGGGGATCAATTCCTGAAGTCCGTCCGCCATGCCGATGCCCGCGCGCAGCACCGGCACGATCGCGAGTTTCTTTCCGGCGATGACCGGTGCTTCCATGGACGTCATCGGGGTTTCGATTGCACGCGTGGTCAGCGGCAGGTTGCGGGTGACCTCGTACCCCATCAGCAAGGTGATCTCGCGCAACAGTTCGCGGAACGTGCGGGTGGAGGTTCTCTTGTCCCGCATGTGCGTGAGCTTGTGCTGGATCAGCGGGTGGTCGAGGATGAACAGATTGGGAAAGCGGGGATCCTGTTTCATTGCGGTCCGGGCCCGTATGATTGAATCGCGGCGATGTCGAGGCTAGCAAGGCGCTTTGGGCGCAAGTGTACCGGTTGACGGGCGTGAATGCGGCCTGCGTGCTCAGGTCAGGTCGCCGCGGATCGCCTTGGTGAACATCTGGCGCATCTCGGCGTCGCCGGCCGGCCGCGGATTGCCTCCGGTGGAGGGATCGTTCACGGCCATCGGCGTCAACCTGTCGAGCTCGCTTTCCCTGACGCCAAGATCGGCGAGCGTGTTCGGGATGCCGATTTCCTTGCGCAGTGCGATCACCCAGTCGAGTACCGCCTGGAATCCGGGATCCGGCAGTCCGAGGTAACGCGCCATTCGCGTGAGCTTGTCCTCGATTGCGGGACGGTTGAACACCAGCACGTAGGGCATGACGACCCCGTTGGTTTCGCCGTGGTGCGCGTTATGGATCGCGCCGACGGGATGGGACAGCGAATGAATCGCCCCGAGTCCTTTCTGGAACGCAGTCGCGCCCATGCTCGCAGCCGCCAGCATGTGCGCGCGGGCGATGATGTTCTTGCCGTCCCTGACCGCGATCGGCAGCCATTCCTTGACCAGGCGCATGCCTTCCAGTGCAATGCCGTCGGCCATCGGATGGAAGCCGGGCGCGCAGTACGCCTCGAGGCAGTGAGCCAGCGCATCCATGCCCGTAGCCGCCGTTATCCGTGCGGGCAGGCCGACACTCAATTCCGGATCGGAGATCACGACGGCCGGCTGCATCTTCGGATGGAAGATGATCTTCTTGACGTGCGTTTCCTCGTCGAGGATCACCGAAGCGCGCCCGACCTCGGAACCTGTGCCCGCGGTGGTCGGCACCGCAATGATCGGCGCGATGCCGGTGGCGTTGACGCGCGTATACCAGTCTTCGCGATCCTCGAAGTCCCATAACGGACGTTTTTGACCGACCATCAGCGCGATGGTCTTGCCCACGTCCAGCGCGCTGCCGCCGCCCATCGCAATGACGCCGTCGCAGCCGCCCTTCCGGTAGAACGCGACCCCGTCTTCTATATTTTTTCCGACCGGATTGGCGCGAATGGCCGAGAACACGGCGTCGCCGAGGCCGCCATTGCGCAGAGAAGCGAGCACGTCGTCGACCATCGGCAGCTTGCGCAGTCCAGGATCGGTAACGAGCAGAGGACGCTTGATGCCGAGTTCCTTGCAAACCGCGGGCAGCTCCGCGATGCGGCCGACTCCGAAACGGATCGATGTCGGGTAGTTCCAGTTGCGGGTCAGCGTTTTGGCGTCAATCATGATTTTTTGCTATTACTCAAGAAAGAAAAATGAACCACGGAGGACACGGAGGACACGGAGGAAACCAAAACGACAAGACGGAATGAGGGTAAAAAGCGGGGTGACTGTTTGTGAACCTGTGCCGCCAATTGTCCTGCGAAGGATCATCGTCGCAGCAATATTTTCACCCGAATATTTTTTTGCCCTTGGTTTCCTCCGTGCCCTCCGTGTCCTCCGTGGTTCAATCAGGTTCAAGTTTTAAGTCGTAAATGATACGACTTAGGGCGAGTGAGTTGTTCGTAGCCGACGCGCGACAAGGTACAACCGCGGCCGGAATCCTTGATCCCGGTCCAGGCCAGAGCGGGATCGAGGTAATCGCAACGGTTCATGAACCAGGTGCCGGTCTCCACTCTCTCGCCAATCGATAGCGCTGCATCCGCGTCCGAGGTCCAGATCGCCGCCGTCAGGCCGTAGGCACTGTCATTCATCAGCGCGATCGCGTCCTCGTCGCTTCCGACCTTCATGATGCCGATCACCGGCGCGAAACTCTCTTCGTTCATCAGGCGCATGCCGTGGTTCACGTTCACCAGCACCTGTGGCGCCATATACGGTGTGCCCGTCTTGTCGGCAGCGAATTCCTTCGCGCCGATCAGCGATTTTGCACCGGCCGCAACCGCTTCGTTTACCTGGCCGCGCGCGAACTCGGCGGCGCGGGTACGCACCATCGGACCGAGGTTGGTCGCCGGGTCGATCGGATTGCCGAGTTTGTACTGGCGCGTCAGCCCGACGAAGCCGTCGACGAATTCGTCGTAGATATTCTTGTGCGCGTAGATGCGCTCGATACCGCAGCACGACTGTCCGGAATTGAAGAAGGCGCCGTCGACCAGGTTCTCGACCGCATGCGCGAGGTTGGCATCGGCGCGCACGTAGGCGGGGTCCTTGCCGCCGAGTTCGAGGCCGATGCCGATGAATCGCCGCGCCGCTGCTTCCTGCACGGCGTGTCCGCCGGCGACGGAGCCGGTGAACGCGACGAAATCGACCAGCGGTGAAGCGATCATTTTCGACGTATGTTCGTGCGTGCAATGCAGGGACTGGAATACCCCTTCGGGCAGGCCCGCTGTTGCGAAGCACTCGGCGTAGCGTTCGGCACATAGCGGCGTCTGGCTGGAATGTTTCAGGATCACCGCGTTGCCGGCCATGATCGCAGGCACGACGGAGTTGACGGACGTCAGGTAGGGATAATTCCACGGCGCCAGTATCAGCACGACGCCGGCCGGATCGCGGCGGATGAAGCGGCGGAAGCCCTGCTTCGGACCTGCATCGATATCGGCCAGCGCTTCCGGTGCGATCGCCACCATGTAGCGCGCGCGTTCCTCGAAGCCGCGCACCTCGCCGGGAGATTGGCCGAGCGGCCGGCCCATCTGCCAGGAGATTTCTTCGGCGATCTGCTGCTTGCGCGCAACGAAAGCGTCGATGAACCGGTTGACGATGGCAGCGCGCTCCTCGAACGTGGTCTGCCGCCATTTCGCCTGCGCGCTCTTCGCGCGTCCGAGTGCCTGTTGCACTTCAGCATCGGTCGCGAGCGGCCGTTCGACGTAAACACGCCCGTCAACAGGGGAGATGGTTTTCTGTATGTCACTCATTTGGGACTAGGACCGCTCGATTTTCGCAAAATTCAAAATCCAAATTCTCACCACGAAGGACAAGAAGGAACACGAAGAAAGAAATGGGCGATGATTCTGTGAGTAATTCAATGTGTCGTGATGACGGCTGAAAATTCGCGGCCAATACCCTTAAAGCTTTTCTTCGTGACCCTTCGTGGACTTCGTGCCTCAAGGGAACACTTGTGCCGCTTGCGGCGCGTGGTGAGATTTATGGTTCTTTAGATAATCTCGAAATACCGCGCGAGTTCCCAATCCGTCACGGCCTTGCGGAACTGGCGCTCTTCCCATTCGCGGGTGGCGGCGAAGTGTTCGACGAAGGCATCGCCGAAACTGGCGCGCGCGGCTTTCGAAGCCTTTAGCCGCTGCGCCGCATCCCACAAGGTGGTCGGCAGGGCGCCTTTGGCGGGTGGTTTCTGCTCGTAGGCGTTGCCGCTGATCGGTTTTCCCAATGCCAGCTTGTGCTCGATTCCCCACAAGCCGGAGGCAAGGGCAACCGCGAGGCCGAGGTAGGGATTGCAGTCCGCCGCGGCGATCCGGTATTCGACTCGCTGGCTCTTTTCCGACCCTGGAATCACCCGAAGTGCGCAGGTGCGATTCTCCGCGCCCCAGGTCGCGTGCGTCGGTGCCCAGTAACCCGGCACCATGCGGGTGTAGGAGTTGACGGTGCTCGCTACCATCCCCAGGAATTCCGGCATCAGCGCCTGCTGGCCGGCGACGAATTGCTGCATCAGCTTGCTCATGAATAGCGGGCCCTTGGGATCGTGGAACACCGGCTTGCCCGCCTTGTTCCTGAGCGAAACATGGATGTGGCCGCTTTGTCCCGGCAGGTCCGGGTTCCACTTCGCCATGAAAGTCGCCATGCGGCCACGGCGCTGCGCGTGAACCTTGATAAAGGTCTTGAACAGCCCGGCCTTGTCGGCGGCGGCGAGCGCCTCGTCGAAGGCAATCGCGGCTTCCAGCACGCCCGGGCCGGTTTCCTCGTGCAGGGCCTCAAGGGGGAAGCGCATTTTCTCGCACAGGTCCAGCGTCTCGAGATAGTAGTCGGAGTGCACCGTGTTGCGGATCACCGAGTAGCCGAAGAATCCCGGCGCCATCGGTTTCAGGTCGCGATAGTGCTTGGCGCGCACGGAGTCCGGCGTTTCATCGAACACGAAGTATTCGTATTCGAAGCCCGCATACACCTCGAAGCCCATCTTGCGCGCCTTGTCGAGCACCCGTCTCAGCACGCCGCGCGGGCAGGGCGCCTTGGCCTCGTCGGCGAATTCGGCGAGGAAGAAAAGCATTCCCGGTTCGAAGGGAATATCGCGGCAGGTGTCCGGCAGTATCTGCACCAGCGCATCAGGGTAGCCGGTATGCCATCCGGTGAATTCGGTGTTGTCGTAAAGCTGGTCGTTCGAATCCCAGCCCAGCACCACGTCGCAGAAACCAAAACCCTTGTCCAGCGAGCTGAAGAATTTCTCGCGCGACATGTATTTGCCCCGCAGGACGCCGTCGATGTCGAAGACGCCGACTTTCACATGCGTGAGCTTGCGCTCGTTGACGATCTTCCTGGCGTCGGCAACGGTTTTTACGTCTTCGGGTTTCATGGGCGGATTCCGCGAGGATCGAGGGTGGAATCGGATTGAAGCACAACCGCGGTCCGGCTGCATTCCGGCCGCCGCCTGGGCGACGGCCGGGTCGTTTCACTTCTCCCCGAATCAGGCCTTGTCGAGGCCCGCCGCGGAACGCGCCTTGACCGCGAAATCTTCCTCAGGCGAATACACCAGCGTCTTGCGGCCGTACGCAGCGAAATAGACAATGCCGGCGACGTACCAGATGGCCACGCCGATCATGCCGCCGCGGTACGCCGGGTCCTGGAACTGCATGTACAGCGTCACGAGCGCAATGATGATCGTTAGGTAGGCTCCCGCCTCGCCCACCGGGCTGCGGTAGGGCCGCGCGATATTCGGCAGGTTCTTGCGCAGCAGGATGAACGACAGCGCCTGCAGTGCGTAGGAAATCATCGCGCCGAACACCGCCATGTTGAGCAGTTGGGCGCCGATGAATGCGCTCGCGCCTTCGCCCATGATCAGGTAAACCGCCATCATCACCACGAAGCCGAGCACCGCGCCGGCAACCAGGGCCACGTGCGGCACCTTGTGCTTGCCGCTCGTGAGCGAAAGCCAGTGAGGCACATAGCCGGCGCGCGACAGCGAATAGATCTGCCGGCCGAAGGCATAGATGATGGTGTGGAAGCTTGCGATCAATCCAATCACCGCGCACAGGGAAAGAATATTCGCGGCCGCGGTGCCATAGAGCGCCCTGAACCCGTCGAGCAGCGGTTCACTGGAGGTGCCAAGATGGAAGGCGCCGTGCGCGCTGGCGTCTGCCGAGTGCACCGGGATGCTGGAGTTGAGGAACATGGTCATGAAGGCCGAGAACACCAGCGTTGCGATGCCGAGCATCAGGCCCTTGGGCATGTCCTTCTTTGGGTCGTGCGATTCTTCGGCCGCCAGCGGCAACTGCTCGATGGCGAGGTACAGCCACACGGCAAACGGCATGGCCGCCAGGATGCCTTTGATCCCCAGAGGCAGGAACGGCCCGCCCCCTTCCGCAAGCTCCATGAGCTTGCCGTCACCGTCGACGCCGATATTGAGCGCCCAACGCGAGAAGTCGAACTGTCCGGAGATGAGGGCACTGGCCCAGAAAATAGCCAGCACCCCGAGTGCGAGCAAGGTAACCAGCACCGAAACCCGGAATGAGAGCTCAACGCCCAGCACGTTCAGGCCGACGAAGACGACGTACATGGCGATCCACCAGACCGGCTGGAACCCTGGTGACGTTCCGAAAATGCTGCCCAGATAAGCGCCGATGAAGAACACGATAACCGCGGGCGTCAGGATGTACTCGATGTTTTCCGCGAGGCCAGTGACGAAGCCGCCCCATGGCCCCATCGCGCTGCGTGCGAAAGAGTAGGCGGCGCCGGTGTGCGGCAGCGCCGGAGACATTTCCGCCAGGCAGTAGCACAGGCAGACGTACATGATGCCGATGATGATCGCGGCAAAGAAGAGGCCGCCGAAGCCGCCCGCGCCCAGGCCGAAGTTCCAGCCCGAGAAGTGTCCCGAGATGACCGCGCCTACGCCGAGCGCCCACAGAGACCACACCCTTGCATGCTTGCGTAACTGGCGCTTGGCGAAATAGTCCGCCCCGGCCTCGTGATATTCGACGCTACCGACTTTCTTTTTCTCCATGGCTTCCCCCTGGAAGATGCGGTGATCGAAACGTTGCCGCGCCATCGACGCGGCACACACTCAAGGTCATCTCGCCCGGATGCCGGGCGACGGGCAGCGAGGGGAACGGTAATGACAACGGGGTAGGGCGCCCACAAGCTGTCTGCAGCCAGTATGGTTGAATAAGCAGGCACCGGCAACCGCCTGTCATGCGCCGAATTGAGATTAGAATGGTCGAGACCCAAATGTAACTTTTTGTGAACAACCCATGTCGTCGCAACGTCCGCATCCGCTCATCGGCCTGACCACTTACGGCCGCAGTGTCGACAATCGCTATTCGCTACCGGCCGATTATCTCGACGCGGTGCGCCGCGCCGGAGGCGTGCCGATATTGATCGCCCCGGGCGAGCATCGCTGGGAAGCGCCGCTGCAGGTGCTCGATGCGTTGATCCTGACGGGCGGGGGAGATATCGATCCAGATCGCTATCGCGGCAAGCGCCACGAAACCAACTACGGCATCGACCAGGAGCGCGACGCGTTCGAACTGGAACTCGGCCGCCGCGTCATCGATTCCGGATTGCCGACGCTGGGCATCTGCCGCGGAGCGCAAATCCTGAACGTGGTCAGGGGCGGCGCGCTGATCGAACACATTCCCGATGAGCTTGGCGAATCGGTGCTGCATCGTGCGCCGCCGCGGGAGGCAGTGCGGCACAGCGTGCAACTCAAGGCGTCATCAAAACTCGCGAAGATTCTGGGACTCAATGAGCTGCACGTGACCTCCTGGCACCACCAGGCGTTGCGCGGCGCGGCCAGTGGACTGGAGGCGGTGGGACATGCAGAGGACGGCACCATCGAAGCGGTGGAAATGCCGGACCATCCCTGGCTCATAGCCGTGCAATGGCATCCGGAACTCACCGCGGCCACGGATCCGCTGCAGCAGAAGATATTCGACGCGATCGTGGAGAAGGCGCGGGAAAGCCGGTGAAGATCGGTAGCCGGAAGGGTAACCACGAAGGCGCGAAGGCACGAAGAAACCCGCACCGTTTGACGCAAGCCCATGCGCGACGAGCGCGGCCCTGCCACCTTTGAATGAGCCGCCGATTCCTTCCTCCGCTTTTCTTCGTGTCTTCGTGACTCAAGGGAACACTTGTGCCGCTTGCGGCGCGTGGTCACGATTTGAGTCTATCCCTGCGGCAATTGTGGGCAAAGCCCGGTTATGGTCAACGACCGGTATGCCCTTGGGCTATCCCGCAACGCGGGGCGTGGCATTTACGGTAGTTTGATTTTCCCCGGCAAGCCGCCGGGCACGCCGAATCCGCCGGGCATGCCTTCGGGAATGACGATCGATGAGCTCTGCTGCCGGCGCATTTCCTGCAATTCCCTGACCGCGCGTTCGACGGCGACCGCGGCCGCTTCCGCGAATTTCACCGAAGCCTCACCAAGGGATTGCGCTTCGACCTCGAACGCCAGCGGCAGCGCGCCGACTGGCGTCATCAGCTGGGTTTCGCCGACATAGATCACCTTGCGGCCGGCATCGACTGAACTGTCGCTCTTGACCGGGGTCATTACGCGAATGGTGCCTATCTTGCGATCGGTGAAGATCTCCTCGCGGTACAGGTTCGCGGGGTCCATCTTGAGTTCGGGTGTATTCTCGGCGGCCATGACAATATTATTCCTGCGCTGGGTTTTCGTTGGAAGACGCCCGATTATCCCATGACTTTGCAACGCGGCAACCGGTGAGCGCGGCAAAGGGCGCTACACTTCTTCCGTCACCCGTCACCCGTCACCCGTCACCGCTTCATGCTCGCCTACCGACATCTTTTTCATGCCGGCAATTTCGCCGATGTCTTCAAACACTCGCTGCTGGCCCGCCTGGTGCTCGCCCTCGAGAAAAAAGACAAGCCGTTCTTCGTGCTCGACACCCATGCCGGCATAGGGCGCTACGACCTTACCCACGAATGGGCGCAGAAGAACGCGGAGTACAGGGACGGCATCGCACTCATCTGGGGAAGAAAAGACGTCCCCGACGAATTCATTCCCTACTTCGAGGCGATAAGGGGCGAGAACGCCGGAAATGCGTTGCGCTTCTATCCCGGTTCGCCGCGCATCGTGCGCCGTCTGCTGCGGCCGGTGGATCGCATGGTCCTGGTCGAACTCAACAAGAAAGATTGCGAGAATCTGGGCGGCCTGTTCGGCAGCGATCGCCAGACGGCCGTGCATTTGATGGACGGCTACCAGTCGCTTAGGGCCTTCCTGCCGCCAAAAGAGCGGCGCGGGCTGGTCTTCATCGATTCTTCATTCGACCGTGCCCGCGAATTCGACCGGCTCACGAACGGACTGGTGGAAGCGCAGCGTCGCTTCGCCACCGGCGTCTATGCGCTCTGGTATCCGTTGATGGAACCGCTCGCAATGCGAGCTTTCGAGCGTGGAATGGTCGAAACCGGCATCAGGAAAATCCTGCAATTGGAGCTTTCCGTGGTCCCCGACGGCTATAGCGAAGGCATGCGCGGATGCGGAATGCTGGTGATCAATCCGCCCTTCGGCTTCGAGGCGCAAGCGCGGTCGATGCTGAAATGGCTGCAGCCGGTACTGTCCCGGGAAAACGGCGGAAGCCAGCGCGTGGTTTGGCTGGCGGGGGAGTAGGGGCTGGCGGCTCCGGCCGGTCGCGATTGCTGGCTTGTCCGGCATTATTTGGAGACTATTCGGTAAAAATGACAGATGATTCCAGTGCCGGCCGTCGTTGTATGCACCGTAATCGTGCATTTAGCCGTGAAGATAGCGCTGGCCCAAGGGCGCGTCGCCATGGCCCGAAAATTGCTGAACTATATTTCAGAAGACAGGTCAGTCACCTGGTAGACAGGTAGGTAAAAAGTCATTAACCGGCCCGGCGGGGTCGGGAGGAACGCCGGTCCAAGGGCAACACTTATATGGACTCGCTTTCTCTCGCATCTCTGGCTTTGCAGCTCCTGACCTCCATTCATTCCCTATCGGGCTACCCGGCGACGAAGGACGTGCCGGAAATCCATCAGGCGCCCCTCGCGGAAATCCAACTGCGCTTTTGCAACGGGACCTGCACCGCCCAGGCGTTCTACAAACCCGGCGATGGCGTCTACATCGACGAAGCCTTCGATCTTGCGAACGACGAGTTTGCGCGCTCCGTACTGCTGCACGAACTCGTCCACCATGTGCAGCGGGTCAGCGGCACCTTCCAGAAAATCCCGTCCGAGTGCGACCGCTGGTACGCGGCAGAGCGCGAGGCCTACAACATTCAGAATCGCTACCTCGAAGAGATGCATGACCCTCATCGCGTAAACGTCAATGCCTGGCGGGCGCGATGCGACGATTGACGTGCGTATCTACCGGCTGATGTAATGCAGTAAAGGGCACGGCGCCCAAAGGAGGTGCGTTGGACCAGTCCGCTCTGGTTTCGCTGATGGTGGAGTTGTTCGCGGCCATAAGGCTCATATCGGCCTATCCGAGCCCGGCCGTCCTGCCCGAAGTACACGCGCTGCCGCAATCCGAGATCCAGCGCCGGTTGTGCAACAGCCGGCCGTGCCGCGTCAAGGCCTACTATCATCCGGATTCCGGCGTCATCGTTGATGAAACGCTGGACTTGCAGAACGACCCCTTCGACCGCTCGATCCTGCTGCACGAACTGGTTCATCATCTGCAGAAAACCACGGGCAAATACCAGGTCGTCCCGAGCTTCTGCAGCAGGCGGATTTCCGAGGAACTCGAAGCCTACGAGATCCAGAACCGTTATCTATCGCAGATCCATTCGCCGCGCCACGCCCTCGTCATGGGCTGGAACGGCAGATGCACCGATGGGGACGACGGGTCCAAACCAGCGGCGCCCGCGCAGTCCGGGGGCCTCTGAGCTTATTTGCATCAATGCTCAGGCGCGGTCGCCGCACAGGCCTTCGAGTGGCCCTTGCGTCAGGGCCGTCGTGTCCCCACATGAGCGCAATCCTTCGGATGAACATGGCCTAACACGGGCATAATGCGTCCCGTGAGCTTGGCCGGGAGGCCTGCTCGAGGGTCTGTAGGCTAAATTCGGACTCCAGGCGTTAACGGAGAAGCATTTGAAGTTCGTCGGCGGCGCGGGTTTCGTTTATTGCGCCCCGGTGGCAAACTGGCATCCGGATGGCGCGGCAGATGAATTTGCCGATGTTTGTAAGGCTCGGCACTGGTTTGTGACTGAGCACCATGCGGTTGATGTTGATTTGGTGTTGATACAGAGGATTTGATCGTCGGGCGGGGTTTCCTTCATTCTTGCCCGCCGTGAGCGTCTTCCGGAACCCCGGACCTGCATCTAATCGGGGGATCCGGTCGTACAGGTCGGTCAAGCCGGCCAAAAAAACAACAAAAAAAGGTGCAGCGAAGGCTTTGCCGGATCGCGTAGCCCTGGATGACATTCGACAAACTTGAAATCGGTTTAGGAGATCTAAATGTTCAAAAAAGCAATCGTGGTTGCTGCAGTTCTTGGCTTCGCTTCCGTGGCGTTCGCGGATGAGGTGAAGTCCGGCGGCGCCAGCGACAAGCCGGCTCGTGCGCTGGAAGACGGCGCGGTGAAGTCGCAAGGCGCCGGCAGCAAACCCAGCCGTACCGCCGACGAAGTGAAGTCCGGCGGAGCAGCCAAGGCTGGTCGTGCAGTCGACGATGGCGCCGTCAAGGCACCGGGCAAGGCCAAGAAGCATGCCCGTGCAGTCGACGACAGCAAGGTCAAATCCGCCGGCAAGACCGACAAGGCCAGCCGCGCCGCGGACGAAGCCAAGAAGTAATCAGTAACACAGTCGAAGCGGGCCGACACTTACTCGTCGGCCCGTTTTTTTTCAGGCCGGTGCATTCCGACCGGCCATGCTTCGGATCCGCTATCCGGAGGTGATATGGACATGATGAGAAGACTTTTCTTCCTGGTTTCAGCGCTGCTCGCGGCAATGCTTTGCCGCCCGGGCTTTGCCATGACTTCCGCGATGGTCACTTCCTGTCCCGCGGGCATGGACCAGAAGGTCGAAACCGTGACCGGCATGTTCAAGGTCCACGTGATCTGCGACCACGTGATGTTCGAAATCCCGGAGGCCATGCTGAACCGGGACATGCTGGTCAACACCGAATTCGCCGCGCTGTCCACCGGCAGCGATTTTGTCGCACCCGGCTCGGTCGTGGACAACCGCGTCATCCGCTGGGTGCGCCGCGGCAACAAGCTCTATCTCGAGGACGTTCGTTACGAGATGTGGGCGCAGCACATGTCCAGCCTGCAGCGCGGGGTGAAATCGGCGTCTTTGCGCACGGTTATCAAGGCCTTCGATATCATCACGGAAGGGCCGGACAGGGCGCCGGTCATCGACATCACGACGTTGTTCGTCAGTGAAGTGCCCGACGGGTTCGCACTGGAATTCATGCAGTATTTCCGCATGAGCGCGATCGATCCGAAGCGCTCGTTCATCGAAAGCGTGAAGGCCTTTCCGCAGAACATCGACGTCCGTTTCCAGCAGACCTGGGTGCCGTCGGCCGCCGAACTCAGGAAGCAGGTCGAGGACGAGTCCGAACGCGTGCCGCCCGCCCTGGGATTCATTTTCCATACCAGCCTGCTGCTGCTTCCCGAGGAACCGATGAGTCCGCGGTTTGCAGACGACCGTGTCGGGTATTTTGCGGTTCCGTTCGACGACTACGGCACCAACGATCATGGCAAGGTGCGCCGCGCGTTCATCCAGCGCTACCGGCTGGAGAAGAAGAATCCGGAAGCCGAACTGTCGGATCCGGTCAAGCCGATAGTGTTCTTCATAAGTGACGAAGTGCCGGAGAAGTGGCGCCCCTATCTGAAGGACGGCATCGAGGACTGGCAGAAGGTGTTCGAAAAAGCGGGATTCAGCAACGCCATCGTCGCGCGCGATGCTCCGTCTCCTGAAGAAGACCCCAATTGGGATGCGGAGGACGTACGCTATAACGTGGTCCGCTGGACACCCAGCGGACGCCAGAACGCGATGGGCCCGGCGGTGGTCGATCCGCGCAGCGGTGAGGTCATTTCCTCGCACGCCATCTTCTGGCACGACGTGCTGAGGCTGGTCGAGACCTGGTACTTCACCCAGGTTTCACCGATGAACCCGAAAGCGCAGAAGCTGCCGTTGCCGGACGACGTGATCGGCGAGATGCTGCGCTATGTCGTCTCTCATGAAATCGGTCATGCACTCGGACTGCGCCACAATTTCAAGGGGCACTCCGCGTATTCGGTGGCGCAACTGCGCAACCGCGAATGGACCCAGAAATGGGGAACGTCCGCGTCGATCATGGACTATGCGCGGCTCAACTATGTTGCGCAGCCCGGTGACGATGCCTACCTGCTGCCCAGGTTCGGGCCTTACGATTATTTCGCGATCGAGTGGGGGTACCGGTCCTTCTCCAACGGCATGAGTTGCGATGACGAATGGCCCCACCTGGACGAAATGGCGGCGAAGCAGGTCGACGATCCAATGCTGCGCTTCGGCGGCGAAGACGACTTCGCGACCCTCGATCCGAAGGTCAATACCAATGTCGTCGGCGGGGATCCGATCGAAGCGGCCGAGTTGGGCCTGCGCAACATCGACCGGGTCATGCCGCTGCTCATTCCGGCCACGACCAAGCGCGGCGGGGACTACGTGCGCCTGCGCGAGATGTATCAGTCGCTGATGGTGCAGCGCTATCGTGAACTCGCCGCGGTAGCGAAGATCGTCGGCGGCGTCGAGGAAACACGCTACCAGGCGGGACGCGGAACGGCGCCGTTCAAACCCGTGGAGTCCGCACGCCAGCGTGCTGCGGTGAAATTCCTGATCGAAAGGGGATGGACGACGCCGCGTCCGTTGCTCAATCGCGAGGTCTTGAGGCGCATCGGTCCGGCGGGCGGGGCGGATGCCTTGCAGGGATCCAACGTGCAACTGTTGCGCCAGGTTCTGGATGCGGGCGTGTTCCAGCGCATGGCCGAGGCGCGGCACGCGGATCCGTCGGGACAAGGCTACGTCGGCATGGACATGCTGATCGACCTGAACGACGGGCTGTTTCTGGAACTCGACGCGAAAAAGCCCGTGATCGAACTGTATCGGCGTGAACTGCAGCGTAATTATGTGACGCTGCTGCTGGTGGCGACTGGTGCCACCAACGATCCGCAGGGTACGTCCACCTCGATCGACATTCAGAAGCTGCTCGACGACGGCTCGGCACACGGCATCGCCCGCAACCTTTCCGGCGCGCGCAACGCCACTTCACCGCTGGCCGACGTCGCCAAGGAATACCGGCGCGAGCGCGGCCGGCCCAGCGAGTTCCGGTCCTCGCTGCGCTCCGGCGTGGCGCATCTCTACGCGAAACTGGACGATGCGATCAAACGCACGAAGGACACCGAGACCCTGGCGCATCTTCGCGACTTGAGGTCGGAACTGGGGAAAGTACCGTGAAGCGAGGACTAAGGACGCAGGACTCGGGACTCAGTAAGCTCTAAAGGCTTTTCAACTTAGTCCTGAGTCCTCGACCCTCAGTCCTGCGCGCCTCTGGCGCGCTGCCTCGCCAGCATGCATTCGGTGTTGGGAACATAGAGCAGGTCTGCGATCTTGCGGACAAACTGGTCTTCGTAGACATCCAGGTCGGAATCGGCAAAGGCCACGCGCCAGAGGTTTTCGATGAGCCCGATGCGCTGATCGAGGGGGAGCAGCCGTTTGATGATGGATGCGGGATCGAAATAGGATGTCAGTCGCTGCGACCCGGCTTCCTTGAGCATTGCCTGCGCCTCGGGTTCGGGCAGCCCGAACATTTTTGCCATTGCCGCAACGGCCGTATGCGCTTTTTCCGGACTTTGCTTCAAATCGACACGTGTCATTTCGTGCAGCAAACCCGCGACAGCCAGCTTCAATTGCCGCTGCTCCGTTGCCGCCGGCTTTGCGGTTTCTCCGGCGGAGAGTTCGATAAAAAGATTCTTCAGGGCATTGAGCATCGGCTTTCCAATAGGGGATTTTCCGGGACCGAGCTTTGAGCGAACACTGTTGAGTGAAGTTCCCGTGGCGCGCGCGAGGCGCAGGCCCGTCTTCGGATCGCTTCGCCGGCGCGCTCGCCGTCCGCCGGGATCGCCGCGTTACAATTCGCGGACCCTAACCATCCGTGCGGGGAAATACATGAACAGATTGTTCGCGTCGCTATTCGTCCTGGGTGCCGTAATCGGGATGACGGCATCCCATGGCGCACCGCCCGAAAAACCCAATACCACGATCGCGGTCGGTGGCAAAGCGTCCCTGTATTACCTGCCATTGACGATCGCCGAGCGACTGGGTTATTTCCGGGACGAAGGATTGCAGGTCGAGATTATCGATTTCGCCGGCGGCGCGAAGGCGCTGCAGGCGATGATGGGAGGCAGTGCCGATGTCGTATCCGGCGGATTCGACCACGTGATGGTCATGCGCGCGCGAGGCCAGAACCTGCGCGGCTTCGTGTTGCAGGTAGCCACCCCCGCCATTTCCCTCGGCGTGGCGAAGGAGCGCGCCACGCAATACAAATCCGCGAAGGACCTGAAGGGCATGAAGATCGGCGTGTCCGCACCGGGTTCGAGCACGCATGCTTTCATCAACTACCTGCTGGCTTCGGCCGGGCTGGCGCCCGACAACGTGTCCATCATCGGCGTCGGTACCGGGCCGGCTGCCGTGGCTGCGATGCAGGCCGGTCATCTGGATGCGATCGCAAACATCGAACCCGCGATTACCCTGCTGGAGAAGACCGGCGCCATCAAGGTCGTCGTGGAAACCGTGAGCGTGCAGGGCGCCACGGCGGTATACGGCAGCCCGTTGCCCTCGGGTTCGCTCTACACCCGCGAGGAATTCATCAAGGCCAATCCGAACACGGTGCAGGCGCTGACGAACGCGATGGTGCGGGCGCTGAAGTGGCTGAAGACCGCGACGCCCAATGACGTGGCGAAGACCGTCCCGCCGGAATACCTGCTCGGCGATCGCGCGCTTTACCTGGAAGCGTATCGCAAGAACAGCGAGAGCTATTCGCGGGATGGCCTGTTTCCCCCGGCAGGCGCGGAGGCGCAATTGAAAGTATTGAGCGGTTTCGAGCAGGCGGTCCGGGAAGCGAAGGATCTGAACCCCGCCGATGCCTATACCAATGACTTTGTGCGCGATGCGCTGCACAAAAATAAATAGGGCGTGACGGACTGGGAAAGGCTCCCTTGAGCCATCCTGCGACACGTGTTACGGTTGTAGTTCCCTATCCCACAATCCGGTTATTCACGGGTTTCCCCAGGATGTGCATGAAGTACCCGATAACAATCATAACCATGCTATTGGCCGTCGCGCCCGTCACGGTGTTGGCACAAACCACTCCCGAGACCGGCAAGGAAATTTTCGAACAGATGTGCGCCGGATGTCACGGCACCTACGGTAACGGCCAGGAAGGAACGAAGGCCGGGTTCGTGCCCCGTATCGCCACGCTCGCCAACAAGGAATACATGGATTCTGTGCCCGATGACTATGTGACGATGATCATCAAGAAGGGCGGCGCCTACATGGGCAAGATCGCGGCCATGCCCGCCTGGGAGCACAAATTCAACGACGAGCAAGTCGCCAGCCTCGTCGCCCATATCCGCACGTTCACGAAAACGGCGGAAAAACATTAGGGATAAGAAAGATCCGGCCGGTCGAACGGCCAGGGTATGCAGGTATGTCGTAACGCAGTTGAAGTGGAATTCTGACGAAGCACGTGTAGGGAATTCTAACCAGGAGGAGAAGAAATGAATATTCTAAAATATGCAGCAGTAGTCGCGCTGGCGGTGGGGGGCCTTTCCGGTTCCGCATTCGCGCAGGATCGCGCGAAGGCTGAACCGGGTGGTCCGGCAGGAAAATGGTCCACGCGCACGCCCGTTACGCCGGACCCGAGCAAGATCAAAGTAGCCAAGGGCTACAAGGTCAGCGTGTTCGCCGCCGGCCTTGACACGATCACCTCGATCACGGTCGACAAGCACGACAACGTCTGGGTGGCGATCTCGGGCAACACCTTCGGCTTCCCGCCGCAGGGCATCGACAAGCCGCACGTCAAGATCTTCGACAAGTCCGGCAAGCTCATCAAGGATAACGTCGGCCTGGGCATCTTCAAGTCCTTCGCCCTGAACGAAATCGGTTACTGCCCGGAAAACGGCCGCACGTATGTGGGTGACTACAGCTACGGCATCTGGGAAATCGATGGCGTCAACGGCACGCCCAAGCTGATCATGAACGAAGTGCCGATCGGAGACCATGCACTGGGCGGCATCACCTGCCGCGACGGTTACTTGTATTACGCCGTGGGTGCGCCCAGCAACTCGGGCTACTCCGATCCGGACATCCATGGCTGGACCGACGCGATCGACCCTTACTGGGAGAAGCGCACGACCGACGGCATGCCCGCGCTTCCGCGCGATCCGCCCTGCCGCGACATCGTGCTGACGGGCCTGAACATCCGCGACAGCCAGGGCAACCTCACGGGCGCGTACCTGCCGAAGGGCACGCCTTCCAAGCCGGGCCAGGTGATCAAGGCGCAAAAGCCGTGCGGTGGCGCCATTCATCGGGCGAAGCTGAAAGCAGACAGCAACTACACGACCGACGACTGGGAAGTGTATGCAATGGGCCTGCGCAACTCGTCTGGCGTGGCGTTTGGTCCCAAGGGCTCGCGCTTCGAGAAGGCCCTGGCGGTATCCGATAACGGCATGAACGATAAGGGCAACCGCCGCGTCGCGAACGGCGGCGAGAAGCTGTTCATCTTCACCGAGAAGGGCCAGGACGGGGGCTTCCCGGACAAGGACGGCCAAAATTTCGTCAACATCAAGCGCTATGGGCCTGACGTGTATCGGGGCAACAAGTTCGACCCGACCCGGCCGAACCCGCAGCTCAACATCGGCGACAAGCCGTTCATCCCGACGCTGCCACCGTACCGGTTCATCGACCACTCCATCGGCGTGCGCGGCACGCCCCTGATCGTGGCGAACCCGAATCCGAACGGCTACGTCAACCCGATCATGGAGTGGGACACGAACAACCCCATGGACGGCCTGGCTTGGGCGCCGAAGGCTTTCGATGCGGGTGGCGACGTGATCTACACCGCGGTGTTCGGCATTATCGACAACGGGCCGGAAAGCCTGCGCCCGATGTGGCCGGCCATCGTCCGCATCGAGCTGCTGAATCCGGCCGGCGTGAAGTGGTCAATTTTCGCGGAAAACATAGACCCGGGCCCCAACGCCTACCAGAAGAAGGAAAACCGGGGCGGCTTCGAGCGCACCAACGACGTCGAGTTCAGCACCGACGGCAAGACCATGTACGTCGCCGACTACGGCGAACTCTACGTGAACTACCAGATGGAATCGCCGTTCTACACGACGCCGAAATCCGCCGTTGTCTGGGCGATCACGAAACAGTAATTTGCGAGTTTCCTGAAATCCCGGCGGCTTCGGCCGCCGGGATTTTTTATGTCCGGATTGCCTCCGGGCGAAGCACGCATCCGGGAATGACCACGGCAATCCCTGCCGCGTTACTACCGTTTTTTTGTACTGCTAACCTTTCCCCGCAATTCCAGAAGGATCGGGTCTGCCGCCAGATTCACGCCGTTTACCGTCACGCTGGCCGTGAACGTTCCGTCGTCCAGTTCGCGCAGGTCATGCAGTTCGATGTGCTTGGCTTGATGGATCATGTCGGCAAGCAGGGCATTGAGGCGGTCGCGCACCGCAATGGCAATGACCGGGTCGCTGGGCGTTCGCGAAGCGCCATCGGGCCGTACGCGGTGCAGTGACTGCGCCAAAGGATCCAGCGATTCGATCCAGAATCGGCACCAGCCCGCCGCCGCACAGCCGCGAAACTGCGCCTCCACCGACGCGACGTGTCGTGGGTGGCGGGGGGATGGTTCCTCGCCAATGGCTATCGGTATGGAAAACAAGCCGAGCAATACGGCGCCGACGGCGAGGAGCGATGTCATCGATGCTTTGCGCGCGAAGGGCATGCACGGCGTTATATCAGGTTTCACTTTCGGAAGGCGGGAACGAAGTGCCTGATTCCACGGGCCCGAGCCGCGCTGCTGTTACTGCCGATGATCGCCGCGGCCGCATTTCGGGCCGGTAAAATAGCAATCTGCCGGTCCGCGCCGGCAGGATTTTTCCCCTTGTTTTGAGTCCATCTATCCCAATCTGCCTTCCATGTCCGACAAGCATTCCGAAGCCATCCATATCCATGGCGCGCGCCAGAATAACCTCAAGAACCTCGATGTCGACCTCCCGCTGAACGAGTTGCTGGTGGTGACCGGGGTATCGGGTTCCGGCAAATCGTCCCTGGTGTTCGACACGCTGTATGCCGAGGGGCAGCGGCGTTACGTGGAGACATTTTCTCCGTACGCCCGCCAGTTTCTCGACCGCATGGACAAGCCGCAGGTCGATCGCATCGACGGCATTCCGCCGGCCATTGCCATTGACCAGACCAATCCGGTCCGCACCTCGCGTTCGACCGTGGGAACGATGACGGAATTGGCCGATTACCTGAAGCTTTTGTTCGCCCGCGCATCGCAACTCTATTGCCGCGGCTGCTCGCGTCCCGTGCGCCGCGACAATCCCGACTCCATTTATGCCGATCTGCAGGCGAGGGCGCAGCACGCCGGCGATCCGCGGCTGATCGTGACCTTCCCTATCGAGATTCCGAAGAATTTTTCGGAAGCTGAAATCCTGCAGTTGCTTGAAAGCCAGGGTTACACGCGTATTCATTCGAAGTCGAAAGACCGGCTGGAGGTCGTGCAGGATCGCTTTCGGGTTTCGTCCGCCGAACGCGCCCGCGTCATCGAAGCGCTGGAAGCGGCGCTGCGCGTGGGGCAGGGACACGTCAATGTCCACCACCTCACCCCAGCCCTCTCCCCCGCCAGCGGCGGAGAGGGAGATGGAAAATCGAGCGACCGGAGTTCTGTATCGAGTGCGTCCGCTTCGATTGAGCAGAATTCAAACCCAAACAGTGAAAAAACCACGGACGATTCTGGCTCCCTCTCTGCCCTCACGGGGGGAGAGGGCCGGGGTGAGGTGGGTGGGGCCGTGTGGCGGTATTCCTCAGATCTTCATTGCCCCGACTGCGACATCCACTATCGCGAACCCAGCCAGAGCACGTTCTCGTTCAACTCGCCGGTTGGTGCGTGCGACGTGTGCCGTGGTTTCGGCCGCGTCATCGGCGTCGACTATGGCCTGGTGATTCCGGATGAATCGAAGACCCTGGGCGGCGGCGCGGTGAAGCCGTGGCAGACGGCAAGCTTCAAGGAATGCCAGGACGATCTTGTCAAGTACGCAAAGAAGCGCGGCATCCCGCTCGACAAGCCGTGGCGGAATTTGAGCGTCGCGCAGAAAAGCTGGGTCATCGACGGCGAACCGGAATTTGTGAGCTGGAAAGAATCCTGGCCCGGCGTCTGGTATGGCGTGCAGCATTATTTCGACTGGCTGGAGAGCAAGGCGTACAAGATGCACATCCGCGTGCTGCTGTCGCGCTATCGCGCGTACACGCCGTGCACAGCCTGCGAAGGCAGCCGCCTGAAGCCGGATGCCTTGTTGTGGCGGGTCGGCAACAAGCAGGACGCCGATGCCGTGCTCGAGCCGCGCATGCGTTATCGTCCGAAGGATGTCGCATGGAACGAAACGCAGTTGCACGAAGTGCCCGGCCTGACCATCCACGACCTGATGCGTTTGCCGGTGGACCGCTGCGCGAAGTTTTTTTCGTCGGTGCACCTGCCCACCGTCGCATTGGACGAGGCAACGGAATTGCTGCTTGGTGAAACCCGCACGCGGCTTTCCTACCTTCAGGAAGTCGGCCTCGGCTACCTGACGCTCGACCGCCAGTCGCGCACGCTGTCCGGCGGCGAAGTCCAGCGCATAAATCTCACCACCGCACTAGGCACATCGCTGACCAATACGCTGTTCGTTCTGGACGAGCCGTCGATCGGCCTGCATCCCCGCGATATGGGCCGCGTGATCGCGGTCATGCAGAAACTGCGCGATGCCGGCAATTCTCTGGTCGTGGTCGAACACGATCCCCAGATCATGTTCGCAGCCGACCGCATTCTCGACATGGGACCGGGACCAGGCGAGAAGGGCGGCGAGATCGTATTTTTCGACCGCCCGGCCGCGCTTGCGGCCGCCCCGAATTCATTGACCGGTGAATACCTGGCCGGACGGCGCCGCGCCGATGCGGGACTCAAGCATCTTGCGGTAAAACCGGAAAATCCGCGCCTGGAAATCCTCGGTGCGACCGAGCACAACCTGAAGAATATCGACGTCGCCATCCCGCTCAACCGGCTGGTGTGCGTGACCGGCGTCTCGGGATCGGGCAAATCGACGCTGGTGCAGAACGTACTGTATCCAGGGTTGCTCAAACACAAGGGCAAACCCTCCGAAGCGGCAGGGGCGCACAAGGCGCTGGACAGTGCGGACCTGATCGGGGACGTGGTCATGGTCGATCAGACGCCGATCGGCCGCACGACACGTTCCAATCCGGCAAGTTACGTTGGCGCCTTCGACGCGATCCGCGACCTGTTCGCGAAATCGCCGATGGCGAAAGAGCGTGCCTACAAGCCCGGCATGTTCAGCTTCAATTCGGGTGACGGTCGTTGTCCGACCTGCGGCGGCAACGGGTTCGAACACGTCGAAATGCAGTTCCTGTCCGATGTCTATCTGCGTTGTCCCGATTGCGACGGGCGGCGCTATCGCCCGGAACTCCTCGAAGTCACGATTGCGCCCGAGGGAAAAGCGGCAAAGAGCATCGCCGATGTGCTCGACATGACGGTTTCCGAATCCGTCGACTATTTCGCCGCCTATCCAGACGTATTGCGCACCCTGCGTCCGCTCGCCGAAGTCGGCCTCGAATACCTGCGCCTCGGCCAGCCGGTGCCGACTTTGTCCGGCGGCGAAGCGCAACGCCTGAAGCTCGCAGGCCATCTGACTGAAGCCGCGAGGTTGGCCGCATCCCCACATGCGTCGCGCACCAAGGGCTCGCTGTTCCTGTTCGACGAGCCAACGACCGGTTTGCACTTTGAGGACATCGCGAAACTGTTGCGTTCGTTCCGGCGCCTGGTGGAAGCGGGGCATTCGCTGCTTGTGATCGAGCACAACCTCGATGTGATCGCAGCATGCGACTGGATCATCGACCTCGGCCCCGAAGGCGGCGAAGCCGGCGGAGAAGTCGTGTTCATGGGTACACCGGACCAGATCCGGCACGATGAAAAATCCCATACCGGCGTCGCGCTGAAGGAATACGAGCAGGCCATCGAGAAGGGCGCCTTTGCGCAGCAAGCGCCCGGCGGTTTGCGCCCGGTGCCTGTCGCGCTGCATCCGTCGATCGAGATTCACAATGCGCGCGAGCACAACCTGAAGAACATCGACCTTTCTCTGCCGCGCGGCAAATTCACCGTGATTACCGGCGTGTCGGGCAGCGGAAAATCCACGCTGGCGTTCGACATCGTGTTCGGTGAAGGTCAGCGCCGATATCTCGAGTCCTTGAACGCCTACGCGCGGCAATTCGTCCAGGTTGCTTCACGCCCGGATGTGGACGCGATCTACGGCATCCCGCCGACCGTCGCAATCGAGCAGCGCACCAGCCGTGGCGGCCGCAAGAGCACGGTCGGTACGCTGACCGAAATCCATCACTTCCTGCGCCTGCTTTTCGTAAAACTTGGCACGCAGCATTGTCCCGATTGCAGGGTGCCGATCGAACCGCAAAGCCCGGATGCGATCGCGGCACGCATCATGCGCGACTACAAAGGCCAGCATATCGGCCTCATGGCGCCTTTGGTGGTGAATCGCAAAGGCGTCTATACCGATCTCGCGAAGTGGGCCAATAACAAGGGCTTCCCGTATCTGCGCGTCGACGGCGAATTCCTGCCGACGCAGAAATTCCCACGCGTCGACCGCTTCAAGGAACACACCATTGAGCTGCCGGTCGCGGACCTGCATGTCAGCGCTGCCGACGAAAAGATGCTGCGCGACGGCTTGAAGCTGGCGCTGGAGCACGGCAAAGGCGTCGCACACGTGATTGCGCCGCTCGACGGCCTGATGACCGGCAAGGGCAATGTCACCGAAACCGTGTTCTCGACCAAGCGCGCCTGCCCGTCCTGCGCGCGCAGTTTTCCGGAGCTCGACCCGCGCCTGTTTTCCTACAATTCCAAGCATGGCTGGTGCGCCGCCTGCTATGGCACCGGATTGCAGATCGACGAAGTGGGCTGGGACGAGGAACGTTCGCGCACCGGCACCGAGGACAACGTGCTGGACTCCTGGATCGAATGGCTGCAGGTCGACGAGCCTTGCCCGGTGTGCGAGGGCAAGCGCCTCAACCCCGAAGCGCTCGCGGTGTCGTGGCGCGATCGTTCGATTGCCGACTACGGCATGCTGCCGGTCGCCAAACTGGCGGACCTGGTTTCCACGCTGAAACTCGAAGGCCGCGAACTGGAGATTGCGCGCGACCTGGTGGCGGAACTCAAAAGCCGCCTTGGCTTCCTGTCGGAAGTCGGCCTCGGCTACCTGACCCTGGATCGTTCCGCGCCGACTTTGTCAGGAGGCGAGGCGCAACGCATCCGGCTGGCTGCGCAGCTTGGCTCCAACCTGCGCGGGGTTTGCTACATCCTGGACGAACCCACCATCGGCCTGCATCCGCGCGACAACCAGATTCTCCTGAACACCCTGGAGAAGCTGGAGAAAAAAGGCAACACCCTGCTGGTCGTGGAGCATGATGAAGACACCATCCGGCGCGCGCACCATGTCGTCGATCTCGGTCCGGGTGCGGGGCGGCTCGGCGGCGAAGTGATTGCGCAAGGCAACGTCGAGCAGCTGATGCGCTCGCCGGCCTCGCTGACCGGAAAATTCCTGCGGCATCCCTTGTTGCATCCGCTGCAACCCTGGCG
>WNFL01157240.1_pt1 | contig 43383 bp, 40 predicted proteins | sample 5400361 | NCBI WGS metagenome assembly WNFL01 (sample SAMN13153351, study PRJNA577476) | soil metagenome | isolation source: 40 cm soil on Douglas fir-dominated hillslope | place: USA:California | collected 2013-09-17 | reverse complement strand
CACATCATGTGGCCGCCTCGCCCAAGCCCGGGTTTTTAACAACTGAACCCCCTTTAGGCCACTAAAACGCGCGGTTTACGTGCCCTCTGTTTGCAGTGATTCTTTCGACAAGACCAAAGCCGCACGTCGCAATAGTAAAGACGACCGCGTACCAGTCTACCTTCTTTTCATCGCCACATGAAGCATCCCACGTGAAGCACCGCTCAAATTTTGGCTGGAATTCTTCATAATCTGGCTTGAAGGCTTTCGCACTACAGCCTCCACGGCGCTTTGTCGGTCTTCGATACCGTATCAATGCACTATGCGTTTTAAGGGATCTTACAGTAACAGGACCACATGGTGCGTGGTTAAAGAGGTGGCGTGGTGAGCCTTACATCTCTTCAAGTCTCATCATTTCTCGTAACATCGCGGAGATAAAGAATCGAGGGGGAATACCAACTGAATGGAGAGCTTGGGTAACTGCATTTGAGAGCGGATTGGGGATGGAAGAGGAATTCGGGACTAGAACGTCGAGGAAAAGGGGAGAAGGCAATACGGGACAAGGGTCCTCTTGATCCTGGAGCGGATTGGGTGAAAGGCATTCCCGGACTGCATGGTGTCGGTTCATTTGACGTGCCGGTCGACGAGGATTGCGGGCAGCGTTCGGATGCTTTGTGAACCACCTGACTTTCTCGCCGTTACACTCTTCTCGTCCTTACAACTGAAAAAGTCCTCTCGTTGTTCGTTTGCAATGTTTTTTGGGGAGACCCGAACGCCAGAACAAGCACCCCGATGTTCAGAATATGCGAGACCTGAGATCCTTGTCCGGACTGGGACTGGACGAGGACTAGAGAGCCCGCATTTGGCACTTCTGGAAGAACTTACCATGACAAGTAACCGATCTCGTGCCTCAATAAAGAATGATGGGAGAAACTTCAATGACCAAAGAGTAACTAATACCAGATTGCATGCGCAGAGTGCAACGGTAAAAGAGGCTACGAAGCTGCGCTTTGAAAATTTGAGTCCACGAGGTCCCAAAGGCAATGTCGTCAAAGTCAAGAGAAACGGATCGAACACAAGATGTAAGGGGAATTGTCAGAAGGCCGGGTGAATGCAAGCCATTACAACAGTTGTGGGGCACCCAGTATAGTAAGCCACCCTCTGAGTCCCTCACCCAACCGCCCTTGTCGGGCTGTAAACCAAGATCGATTGGGTTACAAGAGGTTGGATAGGAATATATGGAAATGGGTCTCACACACGGGTAGTTTCACCAAAAGACCCAGAAACGACGTTCTGCCCAGACATGACTCGACATAGTCTAATCTCTTCGTTCACACTGTATACGAATCTACCCTTCCCACTGCGATACTAACTAGTTGAAGGAATGGTACCTTGTTATGACCAATCACGGCTGCACAACAAGCCCGACTGACAACAACCTGGTCCCGCCATGAGCCCTAGCCACCCCCACAATATTATGCTCAGCATTCGGCAAAATTGTCCAAAAGGTCCGTGATGTGATGTCCAAAAAGCCACAGAGTGACTCGTAGGTGCGAAAGCAGGTCTCTTAGAAGGCTGCAAATCCAGTTCCTGAAGCCGGGAATAAGTTCGGATGAACCAATAGACAAAGCGTTAGGGCCGACTTACGCTGACCCCTCCGCACGTTGATCGCCCTCATGACACCGACGTGATCATTGCCGCCCACGTCCTCCTCGCCCTTCTCATACGCCGTCAATTCCTCTCTTCCAAACTCCTTGTGTCCAACGCGATAAGTCACGTCGTTGAGTCTCTTGATTTCAACATTGTGGAGGACGCCCTGCACATGCTGCCGGTTGGCAGCTATGGCCTCTGCATCCTCGGGTAGGATGGGGCGGGTGATATCCGGATACCCATACCCTTCGTGTTGCCGCGGGACGGACGTGTTGTTACCGACGGTGCCGACCTTGCCCAGGGTCTCAGCGAGACAGAGCAGGCAGAGGGTCGACGTGTAAAGCGAGAGCTCGAATACGGATGATGTGTTGTCGTAGAGCGGGAAGCAGGCGAAGGAGACCCCGACGAGGGTGCGGAAGGAAAGGCGGACCCAACGCGGGACGAGGCCAGACCCAGGACGATCTAAATGTTTAAGAGACATCAGAGGCGGTGCAAAGGAGCACTGTAGTCAGACACGTGCCCAGTGACTGATGGAGGAAACCCATTCCCGCCAGAGAGAGGGTCGCCACGGACATGCCTGGAAATCAAATATATTTAAAATCAAGTACACGGCCTTGTGTGACTCACCAAACCCAAAGTACCAGCGAAGGCCTTGTTCCAATTTTGGTTCGAGGATCATTTTGTGGAGAGCAGCGGCCAAGATAATGACACTCGCGCATAATGGGAGGTGGAGCTACGTGATCGTGAGATATGAGCCGTTGTATACGGTGACAATGCCAACCTGCGTCCAGGTGATGGACGAGAACCAGTGACGGCGTAATGCATGGCAAAAGACCAGGCCAGAGTCAGCGTCGAAATAGAGCTGCAACGAGGGATAAGAAACCACTCGGATAGGACTACTCTGTGCCGTACCCAGCAAAGCCAGAAGGCTAAAATGACACCCAAGCAGCATCGCACCCATTCATCTCTGAGGCCGATTTCGGACTCAGTGGCGATATAAGAAGCACTGATGAGAATCTCTCCGGCTACAAGAACGTAGAACGCGGTCGTCCTCTCGATAACATGTCCGATCTCGAGAGCGGGAATGAAAAGGTGGTGCTTGTTCGTTCCGTCCGCGCCAAAGATGCTGACTAGGATACCGGCGATGTATTTTCCAATGATATCTAGACCCATTCCAATGGTGAATATCGCCATGGTAGCAATAAAAGCGTCGACTTTGAGCAGACGGACGAAGATGACGGAAGGAATGAGAGTGAAGAGGGCTTGAACGAGGTGCGAAGATCGGAACTTTGGGAGGTACCACGCATACCATAGGAGTTGGAGGAGACGGAGACCTTTTGCAGCCAACAAGAATGCGGTCGCCCCTCGAAGAGCCTCGTAGCCTTGGGAAGGAATAAACATCTGTTCGCTTTCATCCTGGAGCAGCCCAATGCTCGTGCATTGCGCCGTGTAGCCGATGAGCAGAATCGAGGTGAGGAGGATGTAAATCCGCTGGATGGCGTCGTCGGTACCCGACTGAGGATACATTGTATTGTATTGTCAGTGGATTCCAATGCAAATGGGACTAACGGACGTACGACGTTGAGGTACGACCTCATGTCCGTCCATATACTCCATAGCGGCCAGAGCATCAAGATAAATTTGAAGGCATTCCAAAGAGTGGCCTCTTCTGCAGCCACTTCACCGAGAATCTGTGCGAGAGAGTCAAAAGATAGACCTTTCCACTGCAATTCCATCTCCCACTCACATGTATCACCGCAACAAATACGAGGTCGGCGAATAGCTCGAAATGTGAAATGGCTCGTTCCTCTTCCTCTTTGTACAGATGCCCGTTGTGCAAAAACTGACGGACAACCGGTGCTTTTATCAAGCCTCCCAACCAAGCACTGCCTAGGGAATCACGGTCAGGGTCAACCACCGCAACAAAGCACGGAGCCGCTGGGCTAAAAGTACTCACTTTGCACTTGAAGCGTAGGCGGGGGCCGCGAGGTAGTCTTTGAGGATCGGTTGTGCGCAACGAGAAACTCTATGGAGTGAGTGCGCGAGTGCAGCCCGCCCGTCTTCGAGGACGCGATCGAGCAACTCGTTCCTTCGCGTGGAGGAAATGAGCAGGGCCTTGTATTGTCCCTTCGTGGGGTATCGTTCGAGTATGTAGACAATGATGGCGAAGGAAATGAAGGCCCAGAGTGATATCTCCTGGGCGGCTCGCCCAGCGGCGGTGAGTGGGCAGGTTGTGTAACCACGGATACCTGTTGTGTTTTAGGCGGTGAGTTCGCTGGCACCGCCATCTCGAACAGCAAGCACTGAGTCAGGAGAAAGGGTGAGGTCCAAGGCCGGTCCAAATTGCGGAGACGTGATTTATTTGGGAAATGATGCGCCTTCTACTTCACTATTGGTGAACCTTGTGTCAGCGATGAGTTTACAGGAGTCCGGTCGTGATTCCAACCTCCTGTTCGCCGGCCGACAAACATAACACATCGTGAGGTGTGGATCAGACCCAGGTGGAGAAGTACTGCCGACCCATCCAGTAGCCCAAACTGAGTAACGCCTTCTGTAGAAGGCGGGGCAACGAATGAGCATGAGTCTAGACGCCAATGAACACGCGAGCGCTGATATCATAGTAAATAATCGTATGCATAGAGAAGTACGGTAATTTCGTTACTCTTCGGCGCAAGAACCCACGGAGGGAGCCACATTATTGAGAATGACGAAGCTGAACTGACTGATCGCCCCCGTGGGTTGGCAAGTCACGCTAATCTAGTAAGGGCTCGTTACCACTACGCTACCCAGCCGGTAAATGGAGAATCACCAACTCCAATACGCACTGCCCGAACTTGAGCTCATCTCAAGGCGATCGGGGATGATGCTGCGACTCACTGCTAGTGAAATATTGGGTATTCCGGTTGTCTGGTAATAACATTTTGACTCGGGGGGATCCGGGGAGATCATTGGTGTGTCATCATCTGCAGGACAAAATGCAACGAACGGAGAAGCCCTTGAAAATGGCCATTTTGCCTGCAAATAAGACCCAGGGGCCAAATCAATAGAACGTAGTGGTTGACCCACGGCAACCAAGATAATTTTCCTATTTGAAAGTACAAAGACTTGGACAACTCAGACAGTCTCTGTGGTGACGTATATAGCCTCATTACCAGCAAGCATTTCCCTTCGTGTTCTATGGCACCCTTTCGGCTTACCAATCGCTACGAGTCGCCCAACGCCTTTTCATCCCGCTCCTCTTCCCGTTCCTTGTCACTCGGTATTGGGTGAGATCGGAAGAACACGAGCACAGAGAGCGTTTAGAGTACCACGGCGGCAAAATGAACCAGTAGGCCGCCGCTCGTCCCCGGTACGCCTCCGTCCACTCGGCTTTGGTAGTTGGGAGGAGTGAAGAAACTGCTTGGGCGTCACCCCCGTCTATAGAGGTTTGTATTGAGATAACTGCTGCAATTCCCACCAACGATCCCAGTTGCATAGCGGAATTGAAGATGGCACTGACGGTGCCGGCCACTGACGAATGTGTGGAGGCAAAGATCGCAATACTAACAAAAGGAGATCAGGGTTTAGTTAATGGACCGAGGATAGGCATAAACTTACTTCGAGTTGCTGAACACGATTGTGCCATCGGGTACCAATAATAAAGGCGGGGAAGCTGAGTCTCCAGTACGTGTCAGGAGCATCAGTGAATGGTAGCATCGACGAAGCCGTGATAAGGAGGGCACCGCCAAAGAGAATAATGTATTTATGATCAAAAGTAGCCAGGCAGATACCCAGTGATGGGGGCGACGATAAAAGAGGCAACACCAGTAGGGAGGCTAGATGTGCGTCAGAATTCAGAAACCAGAGGGTAGAGGAGATGAAGTGACTAACAAGTGAACAACGGTGTCCACGGCCGACCACCGGAACCAACCCTCAAACCACGTTGTCGCCTGGATAAACACTGCGGCTATCCAGAAGTAGGGTAGTAGGGCGGCGGCCACGAGGACTGGTACATTGGGATATCTCCATAGAGATGGCGGACTACGCGGACGAAATATCAGTACCGTTGCAAGAGAAAAAGCTGATGTTGGAACACACATTGTGGCGTCAATCTCTTCACTGTAAGCCTCCCAGCAGAAGAAAGCGATAAAAAGGAGCCCAGAAATGATCAAGGGCGTGAGGACGTAGGCGGTGGCCCATCCCTGGATTGAACCAGATGTAACGGCGAATATGAAGAGTGTAACTGCCGCTGTAGATCATGCGAGTTAGTGATATCTCAGTGATATTGGAGGCTAAGTAAATCACAAGAGAGCGTCGCGATGCCGAAGACGTCGAAACGAGCATTGGAGATAGGCCTTGAAAATCTGGGGATGAGGATGTAGGATGTGATTCTAATTGTGGATCCCACGATCGCCGTAAAGTAGAAGATCAACGGCCAGGTTGTGTACTGAACGAGTAGTGCGCCAATAATCAATCCCAGAACTATTGAAAAATAAGCGTGAATATAGTGAGTTGCTTATTTTGATAGATACAACTCACCATTTCCGGCAGCTCCGAAGCAACCAATGGTGGCAAGTGCTCGTCCCTTGGATCGTTGATCAGGGAAGAGGGCGACGATCATACACGTCGCGGAAGGGATCGTCAGTGCACCGCCAATTCCACCGAGATCGCGAAGGACCAGCAGGGCAATTTTGTGCCGCACGAAGCCGCCTCCCAAGCTTGAGTCGAGGCAAGAATCATCGCGCCCGCCACAAATGCGAGTTTGGGAGAGCAGACATCCGATACCCTACCGCTCTTTATGAGGTTGTTAGCAATTTCATATTGAGTGGGAAGGACACATACCAAAAGCAAGAAGGCAGAAAAGGTCAACTTAAAGGCTCTAATCAACCACGCTATCTCCGAAGGAGCGAACGAGAGCTTTTCAGAGATGTCGGGGATCGCAGCTAGGAAACAGCGCGTTGTGTAGATGTGTAAGGTTTCGATTCTTCTTCGACCTTATTTCTTACGTGGACGTCCGAGTACAATCGAATCCCTTTATATTGAAAGGAGACAAGCGTGCACTAGTTTGAACGTGCGGGTAAGAGTGTTGTGGTGGAGGAGTAAAATCGAATATATGGGGACAGGATTCGCGAGCGACAGGGTTAAATAGGAATGGGAAGTAATATGAAATAGTAAATGAAATAAACCGCAAGCGACTCCTTACAAGATGGGAGTGAGCGTGAGCGTGATTGGGGGCTGTCAATCAAATGTATACACAGACCAATTCTGAAACGCGTCAAGGAATTGAGCAGCCGAAAACAACGCCAGGAGTGTGAGCTTTCGAGCTGTCGAGGCGTTGGCGAGGACATTTTCTTCATGGCGCTTTGTTGAAACGACCGTCAAGGGGGGGTCGGGACCACTTTTCGAGGTCGTGAGTTCCTCCTTTTGCGTGGGTGTCGCGACTCGAGTGGCTGAACTGGGCTGGTCCACAGCGGCGGACATGCTGGGAGAGGCGAGGAAGGTTAGTGCGACAACTAATGAGGAGGAATGCACGATGCGAGAAGGAGAACTAGTGGTGAAATGTTGATGCTGACCAGAACTTAGTTGGCTTTGATCGATCGTAAAGGACCTGCCTCCATGCCCGACTCTCTCTGCCCTTTGCCAGTGCTAACCACTCACTGCTGACTGGTATATCTCGCGCTTCTCGCGCTTCAATCAACTCAATCCCTAAACTCGGTTGGCCTGTCATCTCGAGCCGTCCAACGTCCTTTCATCCCTGCTCCTCGTCACTCGGTATTGCGTAGGACCAGCAGAATACGAGCCCAGTGAGTGCCTGGGGACCTCACCTACATCGATTGGGGTATGTATAGAGATAACTACTGCAATTCTTACCGGCCATTCCTGTTGCAGATCGGAGCTGACGATCATCAGGAATGTGCTAGTGCCATGAGAGTATCGAACCGGAAGTCCCTCTATGGGAATAGTGCGAGGATCAACAGAAATTGGCAGAATAAGCGATCAGGCTCTTCTAATTAATAGGCGCCGTGTCAACAAATCCTGACTTTATTCCCGAACCATCTCGTGGATGTGAAGACACCTGAGGAAAATCGAATGCGGGTTACCTGATCCTCCGTCTGACTTGCTGGAGGGAGCCCACGGCGTGGCTGTCTTGCATGTGGAGATAATTTCGGAACCTAAGGAGCGGGACGAATGTGTCTAGATCGATGAGTGTCTCTCTCTGTCCCACTACTGGTCGCGTGGGCGTCCAGCTTGATTTTGTTTCACGCGTCCGATAGCCATAATTTCGAATGGTACGCCTTCCAGTGCACAGCACCATGCGGAGTTGTCAACCTCCAAGGTTTGTCGTTCGTCACATCTGAAGTGGTCCCTTCGGAAGGAAACCACATCACATCGACCCATGCAATTAAAGTAATTGAAAGTTTCACCAGAAGGCTTGAATCCTCACAGCACGGATTAACCTTACGACCCTGGCATGACGCCCTTGACACAGAGCGAGATGTGAGAATTTTGAAGAACTAAGCGCTCAAGTGTGACCAAAGTTTGGCCACGGCCAGACCAGGCCACCCAGTACATCTACCTCGTGTTCTCCTTTTCATGTCTTACATATCAGAGTCCGAAAGTTCAACATGGCCAGATGAGGCCTGGTTTGAACCAGTGCGCGACCACGCTTCCACCGCGCGGACGTACAATGCCCGAAGCACAGCGGGGTCTTCGACATCGGGAGACATCGCTCGGGTTCGTCGGGATATTCGACGACTCACTTTCTTTGTGGATTCTTCAGAATGGTTCGTCCTTCCATTCTTCGTGAATTGAAACCCACCCCGATGTGCCATTTCTGGCTCGCGTGAACAGTTCTACCCCTATTGCAGGCGACCCAGCAAACATAGACGTTGCCACTGCACTCAGACGAGAAGAACGCAGATGGGCTCAACTGCAACAAGTTCTCAGTGAGGAAGTTCAGAGGAAATTGACCAAGTTGCGCATGACTATCAATAGCACCTCAGGTGCGTGCGATAATTCAATCACCTACACGTCTCTTCTGACAGTAAACAGCCGTTGCCCGCTTGCCGACTGAAATCCTCTGCACGATCTTCGACACAGTCATCGACTACGCGGCGAAATATCGGGACATTATCGTCCTAACCGCCGTCTGTCGACATTGGAGAAAGGTTGCTATTGCCTACCCTCAATTATGGACCCGCATTTTTTCCGGAATGCCAGTTAAACACCTTGGTCGTTTCCTGCGACGATCGCATGGACTTCCCCTCGACTTTGCGATATCTGGAACGTGGGCCAATGCAGACCATTGGAACCACTTCTTCGAACATATCGGGAGATGTCGAAAGATCAGTATCAGCGATATCCCCGCGCAATGGCTCAGTGAAATGGCAGAGTGGGTGGACTCGCCTGCTCCTATTCTCGAGGAGTTGGAATTAGCCGCTCTACCGTCTGCCAATGTCCATGACGTCCACAACGATGTGACACTATTCGACCAAACGACCCCGAACCTCTGGCGAGTACGCATCGACACACTTCGATTACCGCGAAGTGCTTTCGCAATCTTTCTAAACATCACCCACTTGGAGTTTGCTTTCGGACACGGCATTCGCTCCAGAGGACAGTCGGTCAATGGCATTTTACCCTCACAAACATACCTCCTTCATATCCTCACGTGCGCACCGATGCTCCAAGATGCCATATTCGAGCGATATGGTACTACCTCAACACCATACTTTCACGACTACGATCGGAACAGCCACCCTCGCGTCAAACTTGAACACCTAGATCGTCTCGTGCTTCAAGGCATGGCACCCCAAGAAATGGCATTCCTTAATGTCCTTGATGTCCCATTAGAGTGTAATATACGCCTTGGGGTAGACCTAGCCAAACACCAATCCTTCGGTCCCTTTCTCGAAATCCTCGAGAATTCGTCTGGTGGACTGCGAAACCTCTTTCGCGTACAGGAGACCACTTTTGCTGGTTCTTCTAGTACCAACCCTGACAGATGGGCTGTCCATCTGTGGGATGGGGATAGTAAACTCGTGTTCGCGATCATCTTTCGCAATACGCAATCGAAGGAGCAGACGGAGACCCTCATCTGGCTGATCGCCAGAGTGCTCTTCAAGCGGTACAATCCCACGTGCCTGGCGTGGTCCAATATGACGAGCCAGTTCATCGCATCGAGCGGTATCTTCATTCGCGTCTTACTCTCCCATCCGGGCATCACCGACCTCGCATTCGACGATTGCGATTTTGTTTCAGAGGCTTTGACGCTCATTCTTGCTTCCGAGAAGACCAAAGAGAGCGTGGCCCCCAACTTGTCGTACCTCGCGTTGTTGAGGTGCGCAGGCGTTTCTCCCCAGCTGCTCGTCGACCTCGCCCGAGCAAAGGATATGAGAAAGATGGGTTTTCGGAAGTTGCGTGTCAGGGAGTGCCCACAGATGATTCGGAGGGCGATGAATGATTTGAGGTGGTGGGTTGAACATGTCGAGTGGGATCAAGATGAAGATTGGGATGGGTGGTCACTGATGGCGGACGTGGACTCTGATGAGACCAGAGATGTAAACTCTGTATCGTAGTGGTCGCGGCAGGGGGGGTGTTTCGTCTTTCTTTCCAGGTTGTGCTGTGTTCTCGTTCTCTCACGTCTCTCACGTCCTTCACGATCTACCTGTTGTACTCAGTGGCTTGGGTAAGGAAACTGAATAATCGGAGGCTCTTGAATACTATGCTGGCTGGTCGATGCAAGGAAGGGGATCTAATGTAAGGTGGAGAATGAGAATACAACTTCTCTGAAGTATTGGACGTCGACGTTGTCCATTCCATGAGCCGTGATCGCCACCCTTTAATATTTGGAGAGACCCCGCAGTCCGCAGCAGAAGGCGGGAAGTTACATTGTGAGAATGATGGCCGTACGTGTGATTGCCCCAATTTGGAACCGTGCCAATATTGAGAAGTACGGTCTGAGTACTTGTCACTTGTCTGGTCATATCATGACAGCTTGACTTGAACTCGACCCCATCTTCAACAGTGCTCCATCTTGCGCATCCTGCTCCGTGATGTGACGAAGCGATTGCAATACCTGGATACAATACAGGACCTGGGCTAGATTCAGGTGGCTCACGGCCTGGAAGCGCCCTCTACACCCGCCCGGGTGTCACATAAAATAGTCGGAGCATTGGGGCGCCACAAAAGCAGGATACATTGTGTGAGCACAGGTGGGAAATTAAATACGGGTCTGTTGGGCCCTGGCCAGAATTTCCTAAAGCCTTCGGGTTATATTTCGACGTTTGACTTGTTACACCACTTTACGCGCAAACTCTAGTTCATTGTTCCACCTGTAGGTGGAACATATGCCCTTCCTTCTCGCGTTGCTCTCAGAAACGGAATACGAGAGCCTAGCCGGCCTTTGTCTATTTCCGAATCCTTCAAGTTGGAAATCTATTCAACTCTACCACCCCACCTACCTCATACCGATGCCCAGTCCGCTATTCATTCGTGCGTGGCGGTTCTGAATGGAGAAACCAATGGTCAGCTCCATCTTATCAAGCGGGCTTTCAAAGAGGCACACCGTACAGGAGATTACACTCGTGACGGGTTCGTTGTCGAATGTTCGTGAACAGGCATGCCGTGCTTCGACATTGGGCACCAACGGGTAAGTCCTGGTTTCTGCGCCGGAGATCCTTTTACCTGATCCTTAATGGACTCTTCGAGATCACAGAGCATTTTGACCCAACCCGTATGCTACTAGTTTCAGTGAAATTTTTATTGGACGAATTCCGTATTCAGAACGAACTGCCAAACGAGTGGGTAAACCTCTCCATAGACTAATATCTCGCGTCAGTACATGTAAGACGTCGTAAATGCGACTGTGGTGATCAACAATCATGACCCTGTTTGACCAAACGCGTATGGTGGCTTCAAGGGCTTAAGCTCGAACACCGGCCACCTATTTATGATTGTCGAATAGCAGCACCCTTTATTGGTTTACATTCCTTTACCGCATTTGGTCCCCTCCGCTCATCGCCGGGGGTGATTCGATGTCTGTTTCTCCCCTCACTCAGCAACACTCATCGTATACAGCCACTACCGTATGCTCCACACCGTTAGGTAAGGCTCAGTAGCTTGAGTACTTCTTGTCAAGCATCTTTCATGCTTTCTACTGCGCAATGGGTCCTCAAACAGCACATCCCGCCTAGCCCATATGTGCGTTATGTAATGTAATCGCCACATTTCGTATGATATTACTTCTATATATCGCTAGATCAGTGCAGTGTGAGTCCTTGTCAAGGATGTCCCGACGCCGGGTGCTTCGAGCTTCGAGCTTGAAAGATTGAGGAAATCCAGTATTTGGGGTACAAGACACAAGACGAGCGTCAAGTCACTCAGTGGACTACAGCAAACAGTTTCCGTGTCGTCCCATCTACATATATACCAGACAACATCCCAACCCCAAAATCGGAGACAAAGAAGCGAGAAATTCCCAAACGGTGAACCGCATGGGAAAAAGGGAGGAAAGGGAATCACTTCGGAGCTTCAGAGAGAGAGCGACAGTACTGACCCGCAGCAGGCATTCCTGACACGATTCCAGGGTGCTGGTGCCATACAGCCATTCCAATACACAATACCTGACCACAAGATAGAATCCATGGGAGCCCGAGCTAAACCGAGCTAAATGCGCCATCTCCACTTGGAAGCGCCCTCTCCGTCTGGATGTCACACGAAATAATCGGTGCGTTCGAATACCATGAGAGCAAAATAGATTATGGAGGCATGTATGGAACATGAATGCACTATAAACCATGCACCTGCTAGACGTAGGCCAGATAATTTTTTTGTGATGTCAACGGCCAAACCCAGCCTTAACTCGCTACACTACAGCATGTTGTGTGTGATCACTTACCTATTGTTTCAATGTCCAGGTGGAACGTACGGCCTTTATTGTAACGTCACTCGCAAGGACGGAACCTGGGAGCTCAAACAGCCTTTCGCCGTTTCTGCATCCTTCAAGCCGGAAATCGAGTGGATTACCCCATTCCACTTGCTTCACGCCGATGTCCGAGCCGGCATTCATTCGTGCGTCGCGGCTCTCAACGGAGAAACCAATAGTCAGCCTCATCTTATTAAATGGGCATTCAAAGAGGCATACCGTATCAGAGAGCACTATTGCTATGGATTCATCGTTGAATGTCTTGTAACGAAGCGCTCTGTATTACAGTATGGTGCACAGGCTGGTCAGTCCTTCGTTTCTGGACCATGCGCCCTTTGGGTAATCCCCACTGAACTCTTCGAAATTATAGACCTTTTCAAACCAACTCCTATGATGCTGGTTTCAATTAAAATTCTACCGGACGAATTCCGTATCCTGAGCAAACTGCCACTTTCGAATACCAGCCAGACGAGCGGGTCAATATCTCCCTGGGCTAAGCTTCCGTTTCAGTACATGACAGCCGCAGGAATTGTGACAGCAGTGATTAACAATAACAATCTTGACTTGACCAAGCACCCATGGGGACTCAAGGGCCTGATCCTCAGCACGGACCACTTATACGCAGTCATGGAATGGCAGCATGCTGAACTAGTCCATATTCCCCCACAGGCCTCGGTCCCTTCTGCGCCTCTCCTGGTGTGAGTACAAGTGGCTCTCCTGTCTGTTGCTCCTGCTACTGACTCACCAGTCCTATAGTACACTGCCACCACCCTACACCCCACAATCTTGACTAAGGCTCAATATTCAGAGTACTCTTTTGTAACGTATCTTTCACGCTCGCGATATAGCACCAGGCTCCTTCCTCGCACGTTCCATACAGCCTGGACGCTACAGTCTCGTCATGTAGTGTAATTCTCGCTTTTTTTCGGATCCATCAACTTGTAGCGATGACCCAAATATCCCTGGCTTGACACACGGTAACGGACGCAATTCTTAATTTAGTTGCCTTCCTTGGTCTCCACATGCACTGTCAACCACCCAAATGAAATCGCCGATAGCCGATAGATCACGTGTAAGTTTCGATTTTGGACCTGCCCGCCCTCTCCAGAATTTTGCTCAAGTGAAGCATCTCATAGGGAGCACTTCGTATTCTGTATTATGGACGCCTACGCACACCTACCCGTGTTATCTGATCAGGATATTCAGAACACGCTCTCGGTACGCCACATATAGTTGTAAGAGTCATCCAGTGGCGGTTGTTGTTGACCATATCAGCTTGTGCTACAAGCAAACCCTCCGAGCGCGGCCTTCCAGCTGTCGCCGCATGAGCAACAAGCGCTCCAAGACAGACTTGCGACAATAGTCAAGCAATCGCAAGCATGGGGTCTCATCGCTCCGTTCCTTGCACACGATGAACCGAATGTGCAGTTCTTTGGTGCCCATATAGCCCACGTCAAGATAGCGCGAGACTGGTACGATTGCTCGAGCCACCGCGATAATGGTTGGGACTCAAAAGCAGTCATAGGAATACGATCTCAGAGGAGCAACAAACTGTCCTAAAAGACTCTCTCCTTCAATTTACCGGTACATCGATGACCTTGGGACGCGCCAAGTTCGTTCTGACGAGATTATACGTCGCGGTTCGTCGAGTCGGGCCATCATCACCGCACGTTCCTGATGCTGCGCTAGGTGACGGCTCTCGCGATGAAGATGACAATCAATAGCCCTCCTCGGTGGCCCGACTGGTTAATATCTGCCCTGAACACATTCGCCGAGCAGAGAGCGTCGCGGGAAGCCTTACTGGATTTTGTGACAATCGCTGTGGAGGAAGTACATCGTGCTCTAAAAACTAGCAAGTGCGGTGGATGTGCCATTGTCGCGCGAACTTTAAGTCTGACGGTTCAGGCAGCGTCCAAATCGACCAGGGTCTCAGTGATGCCGTTCCAGTTTTTATGCGATTCTTTATGGAGACGACATCCGATGCATCTGCATCTGTCGCCGAACGTGTTGCAGCACTAAAGTGTCTCAAGGCATGGATCGCGTGGGGGCTGACTGGAAAGTATGTCACCACTTACAAGTCAAACTAGCTGCTAATGTGTTCTTTTAGTGACCTAACCTCCGTAGTTCCGACACTGATATCATTGCTCTCACATGCCGACCTATTTGTCGAAGTATCGGACGTCTTGCAAGACATCTTGACCTCGTCTGCACTCGCTCAAGGCTACGGTTCGAAGACTTTGACGGAACCAGTGCTCCGATGGGTCAACACGGCAGGAACCTCCATTGCTCAGCGAAGTCTCCAGTGTTCGTCCTCCGCTCCCTCCAGCGATCTGTACTTACCAACTGTCTGTAGTAAGGCAGAACGACACCCACTCAGTTGCCCTTTGCGGGCTACTAGTTGCACTTGGAGAACATTCCAATCTGTGGTTTGCGACCCGACTCGACACTCAACCGGTCCAAAACTTCATAAATCTCGTTCTAGTCTACACAGGGTTCCCTGGGTATTATGGAATCGATGAAGAAGAGAGTGAAACCACGCTCTCATTCTGGTACCTCCTCCAGGAATCTTTATGGGAGGCAACATACCCGGATGAGGAAAAACAGGAGCAGCAGATGGGAATCGCCAAAGAATTGTACCGCGAGGTAGTGAACACCCTCAGGCGGAAAGTGACCTGGTCGGCGAATCCAATGGACTGGGATGTCGGTGCGTAAAAATGGACCATCGGTAAATTGTAACTGAGCGTCCTGGTTAGAGCAGAACGAAAAATTTAATATGTAAGTCCATGTTAGCGCGTGATAGTACTCCCTTTGAACTAACCAATCATCTCAGGTACCGACGCAACGTGGGCGACACAATAATAAACGCGTTGGTTTACGGTATACGCTCATAAGTCTCGCTGTTGACGCTTCTCTATTAGGTGTTACGTGTTGAAGGACTCGTATCTTGAAATTATGGTGAACACCGCTGTCGAACAGGTCGCGCAGGCTTCAGCAGGAGGCCATTGGGAGGTGAGCCGTTTCCAAAAGTCTGTAAATGTATCCTCATGCCTCTTAGCATCTTGAAGCCACACTCTTTTGCATCAAAGCTGCGCATGAAGCCTTGAGTAACAACGAGAACACATTGCTAGGAATGGTGTTTGGTGACCAGGTGCTCGGAAATCTACCACACAAGGGAGAAGTTCGACTTCGAAGGACAGTGCTTGCTTTAATTGGTATGCACAGTCGGTGTCGGTAATTGGCGGGACTCAACCATCTGAGTAGGAGAATACTGCCTGTGGTTCTCAAAGCAACCGACCAAGTATCTTCTCGGGGCAGTAGATTATACCGCACGCGCCCTTCAGGAACCCCAAGTCTCATTCCAGGCCGCCTCGGCCCTTCGTCACTTGTGTGATGCGAACCGAGCGATACTCTCACCACATGTTCAAGCATTCGAACCCCTGTTAGTGTCCGTAGACAATCTTCCGGTATGACCTGGTGTCCATATCTTCCCCAAACCGCGCTCACATCATGCAGGTGGAAGACAGGAGCAGAGTGTTAGAGTCAATCGCAAGCGTAATATCAGCATTATCTCCGTATGCGTCGATTGAACCTATCAAGGTAATGAAGAATGAGAGTTATTATAGTACTGCCCAACACTTTTTTACCAGATCATCGTCAATCCGATACTACAAGGGGCGGTCCGAGCCCTCAACACCGGAATCGTGAGTGTTCAATTTGGATTATCCGCCCTTGTTAAAAGCTGGATTTGGACTAGGTTTCGGAGGAGACCCGCACCCTTTGCGTGGCTCAATTGCAATGCCTTGCTGGTATTGCAAAAGGCCTCACCACTTCCACCGATGACTCACTGGAACCAACTTTCACGCCTGATCGTGATAGTCTCAGTAGTTCGAGAAATGACCCAAGTTTGGTGGAGCTAAGAAAAGGTATCGTGGCATGTGTCGAGGATATGGTAAAAACGTGGCCCACAGACACCGAGCTGTCTAGTGTAAGCGTTACGCACCGTATCCCAGTCGTGTGTCCTTACCATTACAACAGGCGATCAGCGATCTCATCAAGGCCATCACTGCATTGCCCTCGGAAGCGACGCTGCTTTCATTATCGCCGCAACCACTGCTCCAAATGGTCGTCTATGTCCTGCAACGACATATCACTGCAACATGGCTGGTGCTAGCCAATATTTTGATCCGGCAATTGCAGCCTCCCCCAACTCTCAAGAACTTGAACCCGCGACCTGACCCACAGGAGGAAGCATTTGTCAAAAATCTGTTCCAGGCCCTGCTGGAACCGTGTTTGGCCTCCCTCCTTCAGGCTGGTTTTATGGAGGCCGTGCGTGACACACTTAGTAGAATGCGACCATGCTGACTGCTGAGCAGAATCCTGACATTGTCCCTGACATTGTCCAAGATTCCTTTAATTTGTGCAACACGGTAGGAACCTGACGTTCCTGCTCACCGTCGATCGTCCTGCTCACCACATCCAGGTGGTGGACTATTTCCCTTCCGCTCTTTTCGCGTTACCCTTGGCGATGTTCGGCTCACTCATGAACACCACTGTAATGGCACTATTGCTTCAAGAACGATACTCACTCGTTGCAAGCTGCAAGTTCTTGGTTCGTTTCAAACTACTTTCCTGAACGTTGCACTCAAGGTTCCACTTTCAGAACGCCCTTCTGAAAGAATGTTTCAGTGGGACTCGCATAGAGGAAGCCGATGCATTAATGATCCACCACGGTCGAGACATCCTCAGCGCGCTGTTGTATGGTGTTGCGAGTGTCGCTCCCCGATCGACTCTTCAAAACATGAGTGAGATCCTGACTCAGCTCTCCTCAAAGAGGACGGCGGATGTGAGAGGGTGGTCGAATGAAATTTTGTTCTCTGTGCGTCTTCAAGACCATAAACCATATTCGACTCAACCCCTGGCTGACTGAGAATCAGGTTGACTTTTCGGAGCGACATCCTAAAGCGGATCGGGCAATAAAGGAGGAATTCATTGCCTCGCTCCTCAGGTGAGTGTTGATCCTGAACAGAATACCCGTCATGCTCATCCAACCGACTAGTTCGAGGTCAGCCCACAAAACTAGGGCAGCGGTTCTACAGTTTCAGTTGGTCACCAGAGGTGCCCAGGCCTCGGCTGCTACCAGGAGAAGTGCTAACAAGGATCTTGCAGGGCTCGAAGGCACATCATACGGCTACTCGGCATCTTAGCACTTAGCCATATCGGATTAATTATCTGTGTATTCATCATACCTTCGTCGCTCAACTGGTTTAGGAGCCGTCTTTGAAACATTCCCCCTTATCCGGACATTTCCTTCGAATTTCACGAGCGACATCCACCTCTACGCCGCTGTGTCAATATGTTTGAACGATTTTCATGCTGTCTCTTTGCAACTCTGCCATTGTGCAGCGTCCATTCCGCCCGTCTAACTTCCTAGTACAACAGGCACCGAATTTTTTCTGTGACACGGCAGTGAATTCAAGCTTCCGAAGGGAGGGAAGTCCGAGAAGCGGAAGTGTGCAATAAGAGTTCGCGCCCGACCTCCATTATATTGACAAAGCAGGCGTTAACTGAAAAGTGGTGGCGATCGTGAAGGTATAGGCCCAACACTAATGACCGATGCAGGGGAGAAAGGAATTTCCAGCCAAAACCGCAGAGATCTGAGGTCCCTGCCAATCGCGCCGATGTGTGGTGCTCCTACGGGGATGTAACGAAACAAGAGGTGGTCGATAGTGCCTTGACCTGTTGGGGTACTGGTATCTCTTGGTATCTACCGTATAAGGTGCGAAGAATGAGCGGACGAGGGATGGGGGTCGTGACCGAAATGGCCGACAACGGCCAGCTTTCGATTTGTCTCGTGTGTCGTCACAGTAATGAGGCAATTCCGGAGCAGCCTATTACCAAGGAACTATGTGTTAGGACTAGGCCTGCACGGCCAGAGTCAATACGAAAAAACTGAAAGCCTATTCTACCAATATTTGTTGATCGACGTGATCCTGCCTGCAACTCTTATCATTTTCGTCTATATGTCGCCATAGAAATACCAATTCCGGTCTTTTCCCCTCTATCCCGAGCCCTCGAAGGAAACCGACGGTCGCAGATAATGGTGCTTGGAACGGCTAATGCATTCAGGGTCTCGGGCGCAGCCTGTGCTTTTCACAGGTCCAAATACAAGAGTCCTTCTGCAAAAATGTGTTCACAGCAACCGGAGGACTTTTTCGTCGTTTCGGTAACTGGAGTTCATGATACCTTCATATGATTTTATATTGGGTCCTAGTGCATTTGAGAATAAGAATGGATGGCGAATATAGGTCCGGGGGGAACAGGGGAACAGGGAAACAGAGTATTTTGAAGAAACATGGGCAAGATATGGGGAGGAAGTTCTATATAGATCACGACAGTTTCACAGATATGACGACACATCATTTTTGAAACTTCGCGGTCAACCCAGCCCTTAACCGGTTCTGCCTTCTCTCCTTCACAGCCTAGAGCCAGTCGAGGTCAAAAAACTACAACCTCGTGGTCAGGGAGAAGACAGGGTAACTCACCTCGTTGAGCTTATCTAACATCGGCACTGTCGTTGCCCAGTCAACGCACGCATCAGTGATGCTCACGCCATACTTGAGCCCCTTTGGCCCTTCAGGTGGAACATTTTGTCGCCCGGCGTTGATGTGCGACTCTATCATAACGCCCACAATGGAATTATCGCCCGCTTTGAGTTGCTCACAGATGTCGTTGAGCACTTTGGGTTGGTTGTTGTGGTTCTTCGCGGAGTTACCGTCTATATGCGTGCATAAAGTTGATTAGTGGGACTAGGAAAATAGTGGTCGGGTGTGATAAGACGCACGGGAACAGTCGATCATGATGGACGGGTGCGAATCAGGACGGGCTTTCTTCGCTGCAGCCGCAGCTGCCTTTACAGACTCCGATTTATAGTTGGGCCCAGTATTAGCACCGCGTAGTATAACGTGTACGTCCTTGTTTCCGCTTGTCCGAACGATCGCAGCCAGACCTCGAGCACAGTTCAGGTTTAGAGCTGCTGCAGGTAAACAGACGAGCACGGACCCTGTTCTGTTACACCCATGAACGCGTGTGGTTGCTCCGAGGCTCGCATTGCGTCCACCGCAACTGTCACCGATCCATCGGTGCCATTCTTAAAACCTGTGTAAGACGGATGAGTGACGATCCTACGTGGGAGTTTGACATCGCGTACCAACAGGGAAGGAAGCACCAGAGGCTAGCTCTCTATGTAGCTGCGACTCGGTAGTCCGAGCACCAATGGCCCCCCAACTGAGCAAGTCCTGAAAGTCGGGACGTTTAGTAACGTACATTACACTCACATCACATTGGCCCGTTGACTGACAGAGAGGAACTGCGGGGAGATGGTATCCAGTAACTCGACCCCCACTGGGATACCCATCGCCGTAATATCACAGAGCAGCTGCCGCGCGATCCGCAAACCCTTGTTGATTTTAAATGACCCATCTAGGTCTGAGTGTGTATCCAGTTAGGAAGTCGGAAGCGTCCCCACTCGCGAGTTTGAACAGAAGAAAGAGTGCGTACCCGGGTCGTTGATTAGGCCTTTCCAGCCTACCGTTGTTCTAGATAGGCAGCAATTTAGCGGTACTCTCCTGTATATAGACGACGGAGAACGAACACACCTCGGCTTCTGCAAGTGGTCGCCCGATATATCGTATGAAATGCGGGAGAACGATGACAAGCGGGTATCTCACCTCGCTATTGGACGAGAAGATATCTTCAGGGCATGGTACAATCAATAACTGGGAGTGCCACTCACAAATAGGTTCGCATGATGATTTGTAGACCGTCCCACCTGTGGAGTTGGCTCTTGAGGAGCTTGGCGTACTCGATAGCCTGTTCTGGTGAGTGGATCGAGCAAGGACCGACAATGACGAGCACACGGTCGTCGTGGTTCTGGATGATCGAAGCAGCGGCATGGCGTGCTCGGGAAATCGTCAAGCGAGACTCTCTGGAGGGCTGAATGTCTGTGAGAGAAAGATCAGTACGATGTATTAGCAATAATGGTTAGTCGTTGATACGCACCATATTTGATGAGAGCGGGTTGTGCGAGGGGGTCATAGCCATACACCCTACGGTCGTCGATGTGGAGCAACTCCTCATCTGTAGGTGAGCCTGAACGAGCCGTGGTAGTCATTTATGTTGTCTAGAGGGAATATAGGACGATTTTGACGACGTGGAAAGGACGAGAGGCAGAGGATGCAAAGTGACAGTTATTTGCTTCGATTTCACAGCCAACGTTCGTTTGGGGACACCTTTTGAAGCAAACATGAGACCACGTGCACTGGTGCTTCCATTAATGAGAAGCCCTTGTCAAACTGCCTCTCGCGGTTGGTTGAGCGCTGTCGAATCCCGACGCGTCGTCCGCGACCCATCCCTCTGCTCTTCTTAAGCAGCTGGGACAACAAAAGATAGCAAAATGGCCTTGGTTCTGCATAATTTCGACTCTCAGGGTCAATCCTGGCTCAGGTTACGCGCTAAAATCGCAGGAAATAGGTCTCCGCAACAATTGCAAACCCGGTCGCGCCAAATCTCCCCGATAGCATTCTCCATGAGCGCCTCCAGTCTCTTGAGGAGTCGGGTCCTGGTCCCGTTCCTGTCGTGCTGACCGAGCCCTGAGAGGAAGTCGGGAAAGGTTCGGTCAAACCAAATAAATTTATCCGGTCCATGTTACTAACCATTATCCGCCTTTGGTACATGCTCTCAATGGAACCTACTCCAACTGTCGCATTGTCCCATTCTTGAATTAAGATATACGTCATTTGACACCGCAGGGAACTGGAATTAAGACGCCACGAGGGGCTAGAGCACTCTCAAGTGACATTTGAAGCTTAGATAGACTTTGACCGCTGTTGTGTGATGATTCCCCACTCTTCACTGGCCGGTCCAATGGCCCAGTGGTTAGAGCGCTACTCCTAGATTGGCAGACACCGGGGATCGACTCCCCGCTGGGTCATCATTTCTCTTCCTACAACCCCGTCTTCAAATGTTCTTCGAACTTGCTCGCGAACCGCAGCGGCCGCATCCAAGTCCTCCCTTGCCATCGGATCCTGAGAGAACAATGACATGCTGCTGCGAACGGGGCAACCACACTACGTAGCATGGGCTGATTGGTGGCTCGGAACTGCAGTCACGGTGATTTCGGGGATAACCGAGGGTCGTCTCTCCTGAACTTCTTATATGTATGTCAAAAGAGCCTGGTAGAGGGCTGAAACTTGGACGGAGAGGCCAGTGTGTCGGAAATGCGCCGTGCGCCAAGCTCCAACCAACAATCGGCCAGCGTCGATCCCTTTTGTTCACATGTAGCCCGATGATCTTCGGTGTAAAACACTTCGTTGCGGGACGTCTCAAGACTCAGTTTGTTATCGGTACTAAGACTGAGTCCATCGCTCTGCTTAATTGTAGCCTGATTTCTAAGGTCTAATTCTTTCTGGTAGCGTGTCCGCTTGGGTTATTTACAATATACCCTCACTTTGTATCAACACACACTGTTCCCAGACGTGAGTCGAGTGGGCAGGCGTAGCCAACGTAATCGACAGGTGTAAGTCGGATGTGGCCAGTTTTAACAAGGGTGTAAATAGAACGATCAGTGGCGATGACATGCAGCAGTAAACTAAATGAGGAAACACATATTTTGACAGTTTGTCGTCGTCTCGCGCCCACTTAGTTCTAACACGATGTCCTCATGCATGCCATTTTCGATTGGAGAACGTTCGGTAGCTTTCATTGTTTGCGGCCTTAAATGCACCAAAAAGCCTGCAGTATTCGATATGCAAAAATGGTCAATTTAGATAGGAAGAAACTCCGTCGACGCCCAAACCCATGCATTATCTGATTTTTGCATTATAGAAATTTCAACTGTAAAGCTTTTTTCTGGTTCAGCCCATCAGTCCGTTTCGTGCAATAGCTAAAGGAAAGATACAGAGCAGGATCAAGACGTACAAAAGGCACCAAATAACAAGTTTGTGCCTTCAGTGAGCGCCAGTGGCCCGAAATTGGCTGGTGTCAAGGATTGAGTTTGGGTACGCGTAGTTATTGTGCTAAACGAGGGACAAATTGCGGATAAACCACGTACAGCTAGGAAATCGCGTTCGAAGACTCAAAAACTGGCTAGCCAATAAGGAACACGTTCAGAGGCAGACAATGGGATCTTAAATGGATATAAATATATAAATCAACGGTATATCGCTGGAGGAGAGTTTCGGAATGGGTGATGAAGCCCCGCTCGACGTGTCAGTGGCCGTCGATCCGTACGACACTCATCCGAACGGAATTTGAAGTAGTATCTTACAATCATTATTGCAGGAACCAGGCCCTAGCGTCCTTTCTGACGCGTTGTGTTGCGATTTGTCTTTTCACCCGCTCATACGGGACCCGGTACGGACGAATATGTCCATAATTGATAGATATTATTATTAAATATATTTAGAGATGATCAGATTACGAATCGGAGGACGGTCCCAACCCTTTCGAGGTGAACTAGAATCCCGGAGTTTGCGTACATAACATATTATATCATCAATTCGCAACACTTTGTACAAATGGGGGCCATATCGAAGACTGTTTTTGAGCCATATGTTTCAATCGGTCACCCCGATTCTGTGACCCCGGTGAAATCGGTGGCCTGGTCTGTGAAGTGGTAGTCCTTCCCACAGAGATATTATTCAACCGGACCACTCTCGCCGACCTCATATTTCTCATGACGTGGAACCATAGGTACCAATAAACATGGCCGGAACGGCCGTAGTCGTAGGTGCACCAAACAATGGAGTCGATCCGTGAGTGGGCGGTTGAGTGGGTTGAGGAAAGTACATGCTCTCTGATATCTGGTAGCCTTGTGTTGGATGGGTGCGATGTGGAGGGATGGTATGTGCGTCGAGCAGAGCTGACTTTCTTCTCCTTCGACGGTGTAGATAAAAAGCACCAAGGACAGCAATTGCAACAGCGAGAATACCGAACGTTATTCCAACAGCTAGCGGTACTATGCTCGATTTCGATTCGAGAGTGATCGCACCCTGACTAGTTGGGGTACTCGAAGGTACAGACGTATCCTGTCTGGTTGGGGTATTGGAAGGCAGCGCAGCCACGCCGTTAGCACGAAGGACACTATACAGCCGAAGTAGGAAGTAATGGAAGAGGGGAGAGTCAGGTATTGTACCCTTATTCCGTCACTTCACTGGTAACTGACCGAAAGAAATCCAGATCCATGGATGTGCCGTTGAGGTCGTCATGTCTGAGGGTGAGAGTGTGTCTGCCTGGAGTAAGGTCGGTCTTTGACCAAAGCATTTGTTGAGTCCGTTGCCCTTTGGCGATCAGTTGCCCTGCGGCGATCTTTGCATCAAATCGCTCTGGTACTGAACCGTCAATCGATATGGTGTAGAAACCGTTGGTGCTCTCTATATCGCTGTAGTACCTGAGGACAGGTTGGCGTGCACATTCTAGGTATAAGATACGAAATCATACCATATTGCTACCCCTTCAAAGGAAAAGCTCAACGATGTTTCAGGTTGAGACGTGGACACCATGGTCCCTCCGAAGTACCGAGCACTAACGTGACGAACCCACAGAGAGGGAGTGTGGAAGACAATATCCGGGTTGGAATTGTCCACAATGATCGCTTCTTTGGGTACATTTGTGGCGTTTGGCCCGGCCCAGAGAAGATCGAAGCCGTTTCCAGATAGATTCTCAACCCTGAAAGCACAAAGCCTGTTGGAACATATTTTTCGTGACAAAGTGGAGTAAGGGACGACATACTCGAAGTAATCCACCGCGACACTCCCGTCCGGTGGAGATAATCCGAGCGAAACGAAGAGCTGATGATCACCATCCCCCAAGCAACAAGCACTCCAAACGAGTTTTGGACCAGCATCAAAGTTTGTGCTCAACACCGCAGTCTTACCGCTGCCGTCGAGGTAGACCGACAACTCTCTTCCACTTCCGCCTACACGGCCATAAAACCTGACACCTGTCCCTGAGAGGGGATACCCGTATCAGATACCATGAAGGTGAGAAGAAGTAACAGGAGGGCCATTAGGTGTGAACTATACCTCGAAACAGGAAAAAGAACTGTGCGCTATCGGAAGAGGCTAAGGAATAAGACCCATTTTGACCCACTCCAGAGTTGGTTATTGTCTTCCACTCCGTAGAATACGTTATACGCTCGTCGGTGTTGTTGAAACGGCGAACGCGTTCCATCGTAACACCTCAGGATGTAAATGGGGGAGGAAGGGAACGTGCGATGAAGACCTCGACGGGGCTGGTATGGCCCTTTTGACGGTGAACAGCTTTTGGGCATGGAGACTGGCCGTGGGTGTCCCCACGGCAAAGACCCTCAGGATTTCCAGGGGTCGGACAATCGGAATAACTCGGTAATACAACGATCGGACAGCCTGTGTGCCACCTGAGTGCCATGTAAGGCACAATCGATTGGGGGGAAAAGGACTATTCGCCTGTTTCGCCTGAGTTCGCGATAATGACCCATTTGCATTTGACAGTAGTCATTTTGGCAGCTCGGTGACAGTGGCGGCCGGCTAGCTGATGGCCGGACGCCGAGGCTGGTCACACAGCGTTTGAGGCTGGGGCCGGGCGTTTGGGTGCTAGTGGGGTTTGACAGGCTTGACAGGTCCGCTGACAGATTTGACAAGCATTGACGGTGTGACGGTAGTGAGTCGTGGTCTTGGGAGCCTCGGCCGGAGGGTCGGACGTGGACGTGGGCTGCCTGATTGACAACACGGTGGTTCTTTCCACAAAGACGTGACACATTTTCGCCGAAAAGGTAGCCGTGAATTGGGCGATAAATATACCACTATACGTTTAAGGGAGACATGTTCCCTATTATTAAGCCGGACCACTCTCGCTGACCTCATATTTCTCATGACTTGGAACCATTCCCGACTCAGGAATACCAATAGACATGGTCGGAACGGCCGTAGTCGTAGGTGTACCAGACGATAGAGTCGATCCGTGAGTGGGCGGTTGAATGGGTTGAGGAAGCCACTTGCTCTCTTTCTCTTGCGGCGTGCTTGATCGCTGGTCGCCTTGCACGGTGCCGCGTGCGTCGAGCAGAGCTGGCTTTCTTCTCCTTCGACGTCGTAGATAGAAAGCACCAAGGACAGCAATTGCAAGAGTGAAAAGACCGACTGTCAATCCAACAGCTAGCGGCACTATGTTCGATTTCGATTCAGGAGTGATCGCGGTTGGTGGTAGCGCAGCCACGTTAGCACGAAGGACACTATACAACCGAAATAGGAAGTAATAAGAGAGAGGGAGAGTCAGATATTGTACCCTTATTCCGTCACTTCACTGGTGACTGACCGAAAGAAACTCAGACCCATCCCTGTGTCGTTGCGGTCGTCATGTCTGAGGGCGAAAGTGTGTCTGCCTGGAGTAAGGTCGGTCTTTGACCAAAGCATCCGTTGAGCCAGTTTCTCTGCAGCGATCTTTCCATTCAATCGCTCTGGTTCCGAACCGTCAATCGATATGGTGTAGAAACCGTTATAACTGTCCAAAGTGCTGTAGTACCTGCAGAACAGGTTGGCGTGCACACTCTAGGTATAAGATACGCAATCATACCATATTGCCACCCCTTCAAAGGAAAAACTCAACCATGCACCAGCTTGGTTCGTGGATAAGATATCCCCTGAAACACCATGGGACCGCCTCCATAAATAATCAATAGAATTAAAGATGATATCCGGGCTGGAATTGTCCACGACGATCGCTTCTTTGGGTACATTCGTGGCGTTTGGCCCGGCCCAGAGAAGATCGAAGCCGTTTCCAGACGAATTCTCAATGCTGAAAGCAAAGAGCCTGTTAGGATACTTTTTTCGTGACAAAGTGGAGTAAGGGGACGACATACTCGAAGTAATCCACCGCGAGACTCCCGTTTGGTCCAGGCACTTCGAACAAAATGTTGAACTGATGATCACCATCTTCTAAACCACCAGCACTCCAAATGAGTGTTGGACCAGCATCAACGTTGGTGCCGTTCAATTGCACAATTGTCCTGATGCCGTCGAGGTAGACCCACAACGCTATTCCACCTCCGCCTGAACGGCCATAAAATCTGACGCCTGTCCCTGAGAGGGGATACCCGCATCAGAGACCATGAAGGAAGTAACGGGTAGGCCATTAGGTGTGAACTATACCTCGAAACAGGAAAAAGAACTCTGCTTCAAGGGTGGAGGTTAAGGTATAAGACCCACTTTGACCCACTCCAGAGTTGGGTATTATTTTCCAGTCGGGGGAATATCTTATACGCTCGTCGGTGTTGTTTAAACGCAGAACCAGTGTCATTGTAACCCTTCAGGAGGTAAATGAGGGAGAAGGGAACGTGTGATGAAGACCCTGACAGGGCATGGCCCTTTTGAGGGGTACAGCCTTTGGGCATAAAGGCGGCATGGGTGTCCCAACGGCAAAGTCTTGCCAGGGGTCGTACAATCGGAATAACTCGGTAATACAGCGATTGGACAGATTGTGTGCGACCTGAGTGCCACGTGAGGCACAATCAAATGGGGGGAAAAGGACTATTCAGCTGTTTCGCCATTTCCCCTGTACGATTTTGCAATGAGGCAAACACATGATTTGCTCGTGGGACGCCGAATGTGCGGATACCAATGTGTCAAGCCGGCGCTTAGACACAAGATATGTGGTCACAACACCTTTTGGACTTGGCGCTGTTCTCGAGTGGGCCACCGCAGCTGTTCACTGTTCAGGTCATAGCTCACCATCAACGCACCAGCCGGATGAGCACTACACGTGGTGCTCGGTTCGCACTGGAAAAAATGTCCAATCTCTTAAATGATATTGCCTGTAGGCTACTCGGCAAGCAGGTACAGCTTTTGATACCGCCCGTTCAAGAACAGCTTCGCTCATGCGGCTCCTTCCACGGCACTCCAAGCGCTGAAAATATCTCCTTCTCAGTCCTCGATGCAATTATTACACCTAAATTCCGATCAGTATACAACACGATGTGTTCAACAGCACCTCACCAGTTGCAGTCTTCAGTCTCGTCTTTGGGTCACGCATTACGCCAGACCATAAACCTCGTTGGTTCAGTGAGAGGCCTTTCTTGTTTGCTAACAATCGCATGCTTCGATTGAACTAATAGCGCCTAAGCTCAGGTCGATAGCTCGGCGGAGAACAACTCACGATATCGTCCCCCGTGAAGTAGACCAAAGCCGCTCCCCATTGGTGGTCCGGAATAGTCAGGATATCTGGTATACTACAATGAGTGAGGGGCTCCACAGGATGGGCTGTGGACGTACCGATCCTCCGCATCTTGTCTTCAGGTGAACGACGGCATATGCCCATGTATTTCGCCTCGAGGGCACAGTCATCCTCTGGAGTGCCAAGGTCTCCAGTTAGTATGCCCTCCTCGTGGAGTCGACGGAGTAGATGTTGAAGGATGCCTAAAGTTAATTTAACCGTTGTCTGACGGAGGAATGGGAATGACACGCACCAGCATGGTTACGACCGTCATCGGTTGGACGCGTTATGAGAATGTCGATATCACCACAGGTCAGTGCCCCTCTGCTTCAATGGTAGGTCGTAGGCTTTCCTGTTTAGATAGAAGGCGCACCGACGGTAGCTACCCATAATCTCCAGAGCTAGCTTAGGATCGAGGGAGAGTGCTAGATAAATAATCAGTGCACTGTTGCAGTGAGTCGTAAGAAAACCTACCAATCTTTTCGATTCGTTGGAAGATGTCCCTCGCTTCCTCTCGTGGCATCCGCGAATTCAGATCTTTCAATACATCGATGAGCTTCTGTACTGCATGTAGTATAGTTGTGGCCCTACCATCATAATACTTAAGCCCGAGCTTTAGAGAGTGGAACTCGTCACCAGGCGGCCAAGCAGCACCGAACGAAAAATACTACCCACCTCTTGATGATGGCTGAGCTTGATATCATTCTTCCTGTCCCGTACGTCGTCTAGAGTGCGAAGACCGTCGAGGTACCACTGCCTTGCCAGGACAGGGCCTATAGACCAAATGAGAGAAGGTTCTCGCTTAGAGAAATATCACTCACCGACACCATAGATCTTCGTGAACAATTGAGCCACTACTACGTCTTCAGTCTCCGGTCTTGACAATCTCCATGATCTTCGGGTACGTCTTGATTAGACCACAGAAGTATATTGTGAGAGCAAGAGCAAGTACCTTCTCCGCCGTCTTGTGGCCGATTCCGTTGATGGTCCTTGCCTCCTCGTAACTTGTGATCCGTCTAGGATGGGCCCGAATCCGACCGAGGACTGGATAAAGGTATGAGCCATGCCAGTGGATGGTGTAAGGGGCCTCAGAGTGTACTTGCCTTTCTGGTATGTATATTGCCGCCAGTAATCATCTTCACTAGGCTTCCCTTCATGAAGCTTCCTGAGCTCGTCAAGCTGAAAGGTTGATAAGTACTCTTGGATTCAGGTCCTGGCGACTGCATACCTTTCGTATGATATCTTCGTTTGGGGATTCGTTGACCTTTGTGGGTTGTTCTTTCATGCATTGGAAAGAATTCCATTTTCGATTCTCATCACCTGGAAATTATTAGTCGGCTCTCCAGGGAATAGAGCATACGGGCTCACGTTCAAGATATCCAATCTGATGCGAACCATTAGGGTCATCGTTCTACCAAGCTCAAACACGCACCTCCTCTTCCGCGACCTCTTTCTTGGCCTCAGTGTAAAATGGTAACAGAGGGTCCTCAGTGGCCGTTACGATGTCCGATTGTTCCGGACTCGGTTGCTGTTCGACTCGTTGATGAAGCTTGCCCCTTCCTCCACCGAGATGAGGAATCCTGCCCTTGGAATGGCTACACGAACACACATGATCAATAGACGGTAAAACAATACCTCTTAATACGTACACTTCTTCATCCTCATCCTCAGAGTCTACAAGCTTCGCACCGTATCGGCGGAAAGGAATAACAGGTTTAGGCGGGAGTCGCGCCTCGATTCGTTCATATGGCTGTTCGGGCACAATCCGCCCCAATTCGATGCTTCGAGACGCCCAATTCCACGACACTGTCTTGACGCTTTCCGGGATCTGTGAATGCTTGATGTATCCCATTCGTCCTAACCTCTGTCCGTCGCTCTTCATGTAGCTCGGGAATATGACATGGGTAACTGTTGTGTGGTCGAAATCCGGCACGACTGTGGCTCCATGGCGAACGAGCTGGAGAGCAGGATAAGCAAGGGTGGGCAAACAGCAACACGGACACCGAACGCGGAACACAAAGACACACACCATCTCGTAGCGTCGACGATCAAAGGAGTCAGAGGCTTTCGCATTTCCGGGTTCAGCGTACCAAATGACTTTCTCCTTCAGAACGAGCCTCTTCAATGGCGCATTCTCCAGTTCGTCCTTGAGCTTCTCCTCATACAAATACTGAATAAATTCACGTCTCGTCATCTTCTTCTCCCTGAGATCCAATGCCTTCTTTTCAGCTTCTAATTCCCTCTTCGTCTTTTTCTTCTCTGGTCTCACTTGCTTCAGCTTCGACGCTCCGGCGGCAGGTTTGCCTTTAGTCTTCGCTGCTGCTGCCGGTGGCAGGGTGACACTCCCTTCCACATCGCCCGTCTCCTCCACAGCAGGAGCAGAAGCAGGAGACGGGGGTTTGGGTGGCAGTGGCAGTGGCGGTGTTTGGGCGCTAAGTGGAAGAAGCGCCTTTGAATCGCCCACAGAAGCGCCAAGTTTCGATAGCCTCTTTGTGCTCGACGAGCCAGATCCAGATAAGCGTGACAAAGCGGCAGCGGCAGATGCATGGATCTCGATTGGTGTGATAGCACACGGGCGTCGGCCTCGGGACCCGATTGACAACTGAGTGAGTGGGAGTGCTATGATTTGAGTCATCTGCGTCGACGTCGATGATATCCTTGAGCGGAACGGCTACGTCAATCGGGTTCGTCCGTGTCCGTGTCTGTGCGCCCACCACCTCCGTCTTCGTCTTGAATGGTTTGCCACTCTTACATTCGTCGCTCCCCCTGGGCCGTTTGGTCGCGCGCTCGTCGGAATCGGTAGATGTAGATGTACCCGTATGTCCCCTTTTACGTTTTTGTGGGCTTGATTTGCTGGAAGACTGGGTCTCGCGCTCGGGGGGTGTCGCCATCGTTCCCGACGAAGACCCCTCTAACAATCGCGCTTCGTACTCGTCCCAATCGTCGTCTGAGATCATGTCGATGGCATCTTGGTTAGCATATGCTCGTACTACGGCCTGCTCACGATGTTTCTGGGACATGCCAGGAGTCAACTTGCAAGACTGGCAAGTTTCACGCCGAATACGCCCATCAATTGGCGGCAGTCTGGGAAAGATTTGAAATCCAAAAGTACAATAAATAATTATTCGAGAACCTGTATAGGACAGTACACAGGCCATTACTCCCCAAAAGCATCATCACCCGCCACATCATGAGTATCTTGCATCTAGGGTTGGTCAGAGACCAACCAATTGATGTTAAGACCTGGGCTTACCCAGGGAATATCTCGCCCTAGTACGTACTTGCGCGGCGGGCGAACCCATGAGGCTATCTCCGTTCCCGCGCTGTCAGCGGCTTTACTGTCCGCAGAGAGTGGTATCAGAATCCCAAGCTCATAGTTGGTTATCTGCAGGAGACTATTTCAGATATCGGAGTATTCATTTGAGGATTCAACGCACGTTCAGAATTGGGGTAAAGCGTGTCCCCGAAACATTTCCCCTGGTACGTGTCAGGAGAAATGGTGGAATAACAAAGTAAAGGCTTACCATGCTGAAGGCGTAAAGTTGTGTGATCCGACGTACAACCACCCGGCCGCTTTTGGTTCAACAGCCTTTACCTCGACATCTGATCCCGATTCTGGCTCAGTTTCGGAGTCATCAATCTCTATTACTACTTTATTACTACTTTCACTTCCGCTCGCTGTTGGAGTCTGCTTCATTGAAGCAATGATGCCTGTAGTTCGCGGTCTCCAAAGGCCCAGGATCATCTGTAAAGAGGGTCGGCGTTCATATATTACGTTGTAGGCGACAATAAACTCCCCTTGGTGTGCATCATGACTCCTCCCCTCTTGGAATTAGCGTCATGAAATCGCTCCTTCGGAAAGGTAGCAGCATTCCACTGCCTCTCCCGACAGAACATGGTACCAGCACCCTGGAAACCTTCATCAGTATTTAGTCCTAGTCCCCTGTCCAAAGTATACCCAACCGGCTTCCCCATAATACTCCTCTCGACAGTGTCCAAGCTTGGGAATAGGATCTTAATGGGCGGGAGGCTCATCTTCGATCTCTTCGCTTTCGGCGTCGCAAGCCATTTCTCCGGTGAGATCCCTTGCGCGCTGTTGTAGAACTCATTAAGCCACGAGACGGAGTATGACCCAATGCTCGAGCCCTGGCACTCCAATACCAGCTCTTTCCCCGCATTTATCTTGCTGGCAGAGTGCCCTCCAATGTCGATGATCGCTTTCATGAGTGCAACTTGGCCCTGCCGAATTACTTCCGACCAACCTTCGTGTCGACCAACGAGGCTGGGGATGAGTTTCACCTGGAATATACCTCAGTCACGGGGGCTCGGATTGTGGTGTGAATAAGGTAGACTGTACGGTGACTTTGGAGAAGTTCCATTTCTGCCGAATTTCATCGACAGACCGGATCGGCAGACTCGGGGGCTCCGATTCGGCGAGGTGTGCACCAATCGCTTTATTTACTTGAAGTGCATGAAGTACGCGCTGGAGCGTGGCGGGAAAGTCGGTTGCTTTAATGGAATGCGGGATCGGTGTCTTGAGTTTCGGAAAGTCTTGCACCCAGACAGACTATTAAGAGGCTGAGTAGCAGGGACGTATTGACGAGAAGTGTACGCACATTTTCTATATCACGCCAATCATAGTCGACAAAATTTGCGGTGGGGAGAACAAGTCGCAGACGACCAGATTTGTAGAATAGCTGGTAAAGTCATTCTTAACTCGTGAGATGCAATGGCGGTACCTACAAGCATAAACTAAAGCGATGTGAGTAGCCTTGATGCAATGAAACGCGAGATGGTTACTTGCTTTGATATGCATGGCCCCTCGTCCATAAGGCAAAAATGGAGAAGCCCGCACCCAATTAGGGAGAATATGTCTGATGGAGATATCCCCCTCCCCGCTTGGTTGGTTTACCATAATCACTGGTGTCTGCCGCGAGATCGTCAATACTAATGATTCCCTACTGAGCATCACCCACCTCCGGCATGAACCACTGATACATCCAATCCACCATGTTTGCGTACGACGAAAGAATAGCAAACTCTAGTAGCCTCTTCTACACTCCTCCGTCAGTCACCCAAATCATCTGGCGAGCTGTAAATGAACGACTCACATCACCAATAATTTCCGAAATTCTAAAAGTTGGCTTCTCATCCGTTCTCTCCGTGTACCTATTCGCAGTTTGCCGAAGCTCGCCGTTCCAGAACATCTCGCCCACGTCTTCAGGGCCATTAGCTGTGGTTATCGTGGAGGAAGACGACGCGGCGAGCTTTCTGGAAGGCTTCCGTTTGAGGGGGCGAGGCTCCTCATCGCCCTCGTCCTCACTCAACGACGCGCTGTGGCTCCTCTTTTGCGTCCTCTGTTGAGTCTGCGATTGAGCCTTGTTCATCCGGGCGACTCGCTGCTGTTCCAGGATTCTCCTCTCCCTCAGGAAATCAGAAGCGGGATGTGATGCTCCAGTGGTATCGCTATTGCTCGTCGACGGACCGGCTTGGATGTGCGCGCGAGGAGAAGGTGTGATAGATGCATCGTCTTCGTCCTCGAATGATCCGTGAGCAGCAGTAGCCCTCGCACTCGCTTTGCTCGCTGCCATTGCCACTTCTAGATCGCGAAGGAAGCGCGCTTCGTCCTCGGCTTGGTTTCGAGATGCTACAAGGCTCTCGGCCAGAATCCTGGAGGTACGCGTTAATCTGGTAGGAGGCAATCCCAGATATGGTGCCGAGCAAGAACGACGTACCGGGCCATTTCCTCATCTTCAACATCACTCATCGTGTTCGATCTTCGTGCTTTATGGTGTACTGGTAGGCACTACGAATGAGTATTCGTTTAAACGAGGTTACAGATTCGGGCAGATGGTCGACGAGACTAAGGATAGGTTCTCCACGAAAAGTGGCAAAGAAGCGGTAGAGTCCAAGTATTGACACGAGGAAAACGAAACTATTGGCTCAGTGAGTAGAGTAGGCAATCGTAATAGTGCTTTGATAGCGATAACCGTTGTTGTTTTATTGAGTCAGAGGGAGGGAACTACAACGAGAATGAGCGGCAAAGCTTGGGTAGAATCACAAGCTGCAAGCCGAGAGGGACACGCTGTTATATAGAGCAAACATAGGATAGCGAGATGAGTAGGTCATGAGTAGGAAAACGAAAAGCGTGCAAGTCCCAAGGCATGAGAATGAGGAAGATAACGGGAACATGAAAAAAAGAAACTGAGGAGAGCGTCGTGGTCTACAATTTCAATCCAGTCTATCACACCAATGACAGGTCCGTTCAATCATCATAGTAGACCGACTACGCCGGCACCGAGGAGCCCAAGGGCGCCGATCCACCACTGCAGGACAAGCACAGGTCTCCCGGCCGCGGCACCTATTGGATTGCCATTTGAATTGAACTGCAAGGCCCAAGTCTCCAAGGGGCTTGGTGGGCCTACGATGCTCGCCGTTGGCTTGTTCGGCACCGTCTGACCGTTGGCGGCGTCCCTGGAGGCGGTGATAGTGAACTTGCTAGAGATGGCATAGACGACGCCTGCTCCTGCGTTTAAGAGGATGACCTGATAGTCGTTTGCGGCTGGGAGGTTTTGGATGTTCACGTTCATCGCGCCATGAGTGACGGAGACTGTTGGAGGGGTATGTTAGATTTGGGACGAGGGCGAGAGTGAAGAGAGCAGAAAGGCGGTGAGCGATGGCTTTCGTGCGCGGGCCGGTCTGTTTCGGCCGGAGTAAAGGGAATCAAGGAATTATACGGCGAAAGCAGCCTCGAAGTCGAAGGCTGTACGGATTCGTAGAGCGCTAAGCGCAGCGCCACCAGGTGGTAAACGAAGGGTATGAGCGCTTCAAGAGGTGATGGGATATGGGGGATACGGGGGGGTAAGCGCTAGGACTGGGACTAGGTACTGACCATTTTCGGCGACATATTTGATGCCTGAAGAACTGAACCTGATCATTTCTACATCAAATATTTTGATGTCCTCTTTACCGAGGGTCCATTCGATCGAGTTTGTAGATCCATCAAGCCAGACTGTGTTCGCGTTCGGAGTGTTAATTATGAAAGATCCTGGATAGAGAGCGATAATTCGAATGAGCACGAGCATGAGAATCGGCGCATGAGAAGCTCCGACTCACTTGTAGCTTGGCTGAAAACCTCCGGAAGAAATGAAGCAAGCAAGACGAGACTGATGTGAGGAAACCAAGAGCGCATTATGGGTCGAGAGGTCGAAGTGTGAAGAGGAGCGCTGGTTGTTGGGCAGTAGCGCAGTAGTAGCGTAGAGGGTAACGTAGAGGGTAGCGTAGAGGTTCAAGGGGGAACGAGGAATGATATTGGTTTATAGAGGCCGGCCGTGGCCGTTCCGCGTCGAAGCGCTCGAGGCTCGGTTGACGTGCGCTTGCTCGGCGAGCACGGGGATGGATGGATAAGCATAGCTGTGCTAATGTATTTACTATTTACTATTTACTACTTACTACTTACTACTTACTACTTACTTATTCCTTACTTATTCCTTACTACTTACTTATTTATTCCTTACTACTTGCTAATTACTACTTACCCAATTACTAATTACTACTTACCAGCCGCTTGCCACTTGCCACTTACCACACCGCGGCCCTGGCTTGTGGACAACCGGTGCCCCTGCACGTCACGAAGCACAACACGACGACCGACGCGACGTCAATAAATGTCAAATAATCCTAACCCGTTCCTATCCTCAACCCATGCCTCCGTCTACCTCCGCGCTTCCCAGAATAACCACTCCACTTTCCGGAGCGCGCTCTACAAAACTCTCAAATCAGACCCCCATCAATTTCTCACCCTCGACGGGCCCATAGTTTATAGGAGAAGCGAGGATCCGTTCTCGGACGGAAGCTTTACCATCGACACCACACATGATTTCACTCTCAATTGCGATACCCATCAACCCGACTCTGAAGATGAAGATGGGGATGACTCTCTATCCGATCCTCCTACTCCTTCCCCCGAGTCGACCCCTGATACCCATCAGGCCTTCCACGCATTGACCAGCAAAGTTACCAGACTAAAAAGTGACTGAGATAGCGTTCAATATATGTGACAATATTATTGAATGCGCCACAGATCAACTCTACGGTCCATCCATAGGAACTGAATCCCCTTCCGACTTGCAAAATTTCCTCATACACTTGGAGTCCTTAATCCCTAACCGTGGTATAATCTCCCTCAAAGACATGCCTCGATTATCTCACCAGTCAATCCTATCTGCTCTCGCTGCTCGTGGTTTGTCCCCCTCCTTCGACATCGACATACCCCCTCCGCTCACGATACAATAGGCCACCTTCTCTTTCATGTATTGGAGGAATTCCGTTCCACTAATATTCGCTCCTTGTCTCTCACTGAAACCCTCCGTAATGATGCCAAAATCGACCTGCCTGCCACCAATACCCTCATCGGTTCGTCCACCTCTTCTTTCTCAACATGCAACTTACACTATATACATAGTCCTTAGTTACCCTAATAGCTTCACCACTCTTTCCTCTCTCGACCTGTCCCACGTCCCGTTGCTTGACTCAGATGTACGCTTTCTAGTTTCCTTACCAGCTTTACAGGTCTTGTTTCTCGAATCTACTGGTATTTCCAATATCGGGTATGCTTCTCTATCCTCATCTTCCCGTACTCAAATCCGATCAGCGTCTTCCAACTCGTCGCCCTCGCCCATCTTGTCAATCTTGGAATCGCGTACAACCCTCGCGTTGATAACGACTCTGTTGCTGCCCTGGTTGCTTTTGCGGAGATAATGTATCTCGATTTGGTCGGGACAGGCATTGATATGGTCGGGGCACGCCGCCTTGCATCTGCGTCGCTTTCCGAGGAATCCATCGTTATACTACCCGTAGTATGTGGTCAATACCTTAGTGGTATGTTCCTTTCTTTCTTACCCACCACCCACTAACGAATCAAGACAACACAGGACTGGATGCGCTCTACCTCACACACCCACGGGCACCGCTCATCACTGACCCATCTCGCGTTCGTGCGCTAACTTATGCTCAGCTCAAGTCCAATCTCTCTGCGCATGCGGCCCATAATCTCTCCATCTCCGCGGCCGGAACCAAGGAAGATCTCGTCGTTCGCTTGGAGGGGATCCTTAAGACTCGAGCGCTGGACTTGGCTGTTCTTGACAGGTTTGGAAATCATGGTCCGAAAGAGGATGTGCAAGCGCTTTGAAGTAGTTCCCCTGAGGGTTGGCCTGAGGAAGATGAACAGATAGTTTGAGAGTCAATAAACGTGAAATTGTATGCGCATATCCGAGCAATCTAGAACTTGTAAATTCATTTAGTTGTCCTCTTGGGACTTATGGCTTGGATTGGTTGCCTCCTGACAAACTTGGACCTCACGTCGACCTGTGCAAGCCCTCGTCTTCGCCGTTGGAGACGACCGAGTATTAAGGATGCGAAACTACGGAACAGGACTGACTCCAGTCGTCGCTGTTCGTCAGCAGAATGATCATCGTTCCCTCGCTCCATCAAATATTTCGCCTTACCGACCCCCGCGCCTGCCACTAGACATTCTCCACCTCATTTTCAACTTCTGCAGCGTCTTCGATCTGCTTACATGCCGTCTGGTGCGTTCCCTACCTCGCCGTCACAATCTCCTGAGCGAGCTGACATTGGCGGATATTTAGGTGTGCAGGTCCTTTGACCACTTCATCACCAACGATAAGCAGCTCGTTTATAAGACTTCTCTCATCTACGAACGCCAGGTCAACTGTGCGCTCTCCTCCCTCCCCGCGCACGACAAGCTCCGCCGCCTGCGTAGGCAAGGCGCCGCATGGCGTGGCGAGGCTCCCTCAAGTTTCAAGACTGTCATCCCCGTTACGCGCTCCGACTCGATATACGAGCTCAACTGCGGCCTCTTCGCCCTCGGCGACGTCTTATTTGATTCAAGCACCAAGCTCGATTTTCTACGGCTCCCCAGTGTCCTCGCTGAAAGACAGGAACCTGAGTGGACGCAGGTTGATTCTGGGATTACGATTGTGGACTTTACGATGGACCTTGACCTCGACCTTTTGGTACTAATTGAGCACTCGCCACCGCCCCCGTAAGTCGGTTTCCTTTTATGCGTGATGTATGGGAGGAACCGTAGAAGTACCCGTCATTGTCTATGTGCTCACGCCCGCTGGTTGGGCGGAATCGTCGTCTCTTACTCTTACGAGTGGTTGCCCTTTCTACACTCCGCCCACATTGATATTTGATTGAATACTAATATTAATCGGATTCATGTGTTGTAGGTCTACCGCGGCATCGCCATATCGTGTTCACCTCAGGAGCATGACCACAAATAAACCACACCCTCTCACGTCGAACCCGATCCTCGAGTATCCATGCCATAAGCAGTGGTGGGAATACCAGCTCGTCGTCTCAATCTTCGGTGACCACCTCGGTTTGCTGTTCTGCTCTGGCCGACCAGGGACTTGCGGGTATGATAGACTGGCGATTTGGAACTGGCGCACGGGTGATTTACTAGCAGTGCGTTTTCATCTCACAATATGAACGATGCCCGTTTCCTCGACTCATTCCTCTTCCTTTCGGAGGGCGTCCTCCTCCTCCCATCAATAGGAACTGCATCACTCAAAATAATAACCTACCCCTGCGCTCTCACCCCAGCCCCCATTCATCCCAACCCCAACTCTTCCCCACAAACCCCATCAAAAATCCCCGCCTACCCACCACAAGCAATCGCGTCCTTCTCCCTGCCCGCACTGCAAGCAGGCCTGGGGTATGTGTACATCCTTGCTCGATCGCAACCCACGGCGGCCCGTGCTCCGTCACACGAATCGGGTATCCCGTTTGCGCCAGATATACATGAGGGTATCATCGTCCTGAGCGTTCGCGTCGGATTCACGAACGCGCAGCAGGAAGGCGCGGTTATTGATCAGGACTCGACGATCATTTTGCGGCGGTCGACTATATGGAACTATGCATTCCAGGCAAGAGGGCGTGGTTGGGGAGCCGGTGTGACTACTAGTGTAAATGGAAGGGTAATGGACGTGCCCTGGGCTCTGTGGTCCCTTTCGACCCGCTGGTTTAGGGACATGCCGTCCCCGCGTTGGGTACGGGACGTCCACGGGACGCGATTTGCCGCGAGAGTCCTCACACCCGACGGGCCGAAGACGCGGATCTACGATTTTAATACGCTGCCTTATCGCAGACACTCGAATTATCCCCACCACTCGCACTCACTGGGTACATCCACCGAGTACGCCTACGATGATTACGGCAGCGGGTGGAGCATCATTAGAGAGGGGGACAAGAAGCAGTGGGTCCGTCGCCCGGTGTGGGAGGAGACGGTGATTAAACCGGGCACGACGTTTGCTGAGGAGGTTGTCACTGGGTTGGCTTATCTAGAGATAACGAGTGTTGACAGTGTTGAATACTCTGGGTTGATGATCGACGGAGAGCGGATTGTGGGAATGCAGGTACGCTTTTTCGTTTTCTCATCCCCACCACGGACTGGATAAATGTTGACGTGAAAGTGCAGACAGACGAAGCGGGTAACCTCACGGCACTCGATTTGCTTATTATGTGATCACCACCACCAATCTCCTTTGCGAGCTTAACTACTTATTCCCAGTCTTATGCTCACACACGCCCTTTGCGGTCGGATGGATTTTTTGATTGAAGAATATTGTCTGTTGTGCTTCTGTACTGTTTTCTTGGTTTTATCTGCCCGGCTTTCCTCTCGAGTTACTCGAGTCGACTTCGCATGATCGCGAATTGGATCAGGTTTCCTGTATCCTTCGTGTACTTCCAGAGTAACTAATGTAGCTTGCTTTACAACTAGAGACATCGGGTGGGAGAGTGAGGGTGTACCTCTGAGCTCTTTGTAGGCTCTATGATGATCTCGCCACCTCGACGAAGGACCATAGGTGATCACTATTCCTCAATCGATCCAAGTGCTTTACTTTATACTTCGCTGCTTAACTGGGCTTTCAGTATTTCGGGTACTGTGCGCGAAGCATACCGATCCAAATGCAAAAAGCAAAGGCCACGTCCCAAAGACCTTGCACAACTGCGACTTCCCCTACGCCGGGTTTGATGGTACACAGCTAGCTGCTTTGTAAACATTGTGAGATTGGTCCCTTCGACATTCATTAATGTGCCGGATGGCCCACCTGTCGACTGTCGAGTCTCATGCGAGCCTCATATGGAGTCTATAGCACACATGAGCACCGGGATCTACGAGATTACCCGCTGGTAGTGTCATTGACAAAGGAAAGAAAAAGCAATGTGGATTTGGTGCGGTTTTTCCTTTGTCAAGGGTCAAGGGCTGTGATGCTGGGTGCGATGATAGACCACCCGATATTGGAGGCAGTAGTAGTATGAATAAGAGAAGCAGTATTTGAATCCAAAGTTTGGTTCAACTCCGACCTGGCGAGGTTTGCATTTAGTCTCCTCCCTAGAAAATGAAGTGGGGGTCGAGGGATATTTGATTCCCCCTGTTATAGAATCGGACACCGCGAAAAAACGAAATGGGGGGACCGAGAAAAGCAGAGCCCATCACCCGGCGCGGCGCGTCAATATATACATACATGATCTAGGTAAATCCCGTCACCCGTATGACTATAATGCTGTTATAAAGTATCCCCATCGATTGATTTTCGTGGGTGTTGCAACTATTGAAGCGTTCCGTGCTGACTGCATGCCCCTCTATCGATCACCTTCTGGGACCGGTGCATGTCGCCACTCCAAGGTCGTCTCTAGGGTGATGGGCGATATTCAACCATTCCGACAAATGCACTGATGGGGGTCGGCCTTTAGGAAAACCACTTGAGTCGTCAAGGTGTGTTGCGTTGCCATGGCTTGCTCATTTCTGCTCGAGCGATGACGGGCTTATCGAGGCGCTACAGGGCGAGGTCTCAAGGCGGGTTGTCATCATTCAGTTCGCCCTGGAGTGTCTCTCAATATTGAATCGCTCGCTCCTCTTCTCTGCATGTCGTGCTCGGCGATCAAACTTATGCGCGCAGGACATGAGGAAATTGCGTTCGTTTGGATCGAGAAACCATTTAGAGACGCGATTCTGACCAACACGAGAATAAACGCACCAAGTTTATAGCTTGGCGCTTCTCGATGATGGTTTCAGCAGATCTGTGGCCTAAATGATGGTCGATCATTGCTTTGTACTCGCTGGCGGTTTTCTGTGTGAAGGAGTGATAGTCATGGATCGTCATAACAGAGTATGATGTGCCACCAAAGTGGAGACATACGTGATGTGTCGGTCAGAGTGTATAATAGCACGGAATTGATTTCATTTGCCGGCCTGTAGCCCAATTAGGAGATCCAGGACGTTCCAAACCCCTAGTGTGTCTTGATCTCCCGCCATTTTTTCGAGGAGCCTCCGTAGGCAAATACTCCAAAGCTAAAGCATGGAACCACCTCTTACATATGTTCGCATCAGACCCCTTCCAAAAGCCCTACCTCATTTCCAACTCCAAACCTCTGAGCGATCCTTTGTTGAGCGGGGCTTTGACCGAGCCAAACTTTAGGAATCACCCTCATTCAATGAACTGTGTACATAGCCACCGTACTTTAAAACTTACTGCGAAATCACGATGAAGTACCTTGTGACATAAATACAGCACTAGTGGCGAGGGCCGGTAGGAAAGTGGAACAACACGGGAATACCACGATCCTGACTGAGGGTGGCGAGCGCTAGAATTGCCCAGGGAAGTGATAAACACGTTGATATTTACTCTGTGTTGGATGTCGGGACTTTCGATGAAAGCATTTGTTCGCCTTGCATGCCCGCGTGCCCAAAGGATCATGTAATGCAATGGCTATGCTGGCTATGTTCGTGTATTCGCGTCCGATTGTTGGAGGCTGTTGATGTTGTGTAATGACTCCTGTGAGACAAGTGACGTAAATAGGAGGGCTCGTTTATTCGCATATATATTTAGCACGCGACTCAGTGAGAGGCTCCATCACGGCTCTCTCTCACCTCGTCCGTGCGTGCGTTAGGTCTGTCTACAAAGGCGATGTGGTACAACCTCTGGGCGCGGCGGTGCTATGCCACAGACTCTAATTATTCCCATACCAGACGTTGGTGCATTTAAACGTGACCTCGAGCCAAGGGCAATCGCTATCCCACCATATGCGCCATGGGCCCAATGCGAGCAATTATCTAAACGACACTAGCTAGGTGTCGGTCCGGTTGTCATGTCCCGACTTTCTGTAGTTGCGATTCTATTATTACATGGAGTCTGCTTTGAACCAGAACCAGAGGCCGATGTCAACGAGGCTAACAACCGCTGGTTTCCCGCTGTTGCAAGGGGGCAGCGCTACTAGCCCGACTCCCCGATCCTGCGCTCCCTCTCGGGACCTTGGTTGAATTGTACGAATTCTCTCGCTTCTAAGCACAGAAATTGAAACATGTTGTTCCTAGATATCGTCGTTCAGTCACGCCAGCTTGACCTGCTTTCAAACGTCAAGGCCAGTCTCCAGATTGGGTCTCCAGAATCATGCTCAGTTCAAGGGAATAGGCCCTACCTTGATAGAAGCAATGAGCCACATGCATGGCCCGAGCGAGAAGCAGGTGGTTGAACAAATACCCACGCCCGACATGCCCTACATCGCTTGGTCCCGACCACACTGCTGCGGCATTGGCAGTGACATAGCTTTCTTCCTCAAGACTTCACTGTCGCTGTGGAGGACGGTCCTGTTCCGCTGCTGTACGTGGTCGGTCAAGGCTACAGCTGACACCCCGGTCGTTTTTATTTCCTGTTAGCCTGCCTTTGCGGACTTGGGCACGGCAACATACGACCAAATGGCTTTCCCTAGCAGATTTACGTCCTCTCTACCGCCCCCAGGGATTGTACCATCGATAACCCTATTTTCGGACCCCGCGGCTTTACGTTCCCCGAATATGCCTTCAACATCCACGTTGACGACACCTACTCTCTACACAAGTTTCGTGTCGAACTACGGCCCGATACTGAGCGGAGGCGTCGTCTCTGCGCTAGGCGCGGCGAGTCAGACGTTGTCGGCCACACCGCCGAATACCTCTTGGGGAGAAAGCGGCGGCGACAATCTCACTGCATCTCCTGTTTATCTCTTCATATTTGCTATCGCACTCGGTGCCCTCATCATCCTGTCCCTAACGATCGTCATCCGAAGTCTCATCCTGCGTCAAAGACTCATTGCCCTTCATGGGCCTGATTGGAGGCGCCAGTACGGTGCGAACATTTTGGAGATGCTTGGACTGCCCTCAAGGAGAATGTGGGCTGCCACGAGCGCCCCACACATTCCGCAGCCTGCACGGCGGCGCAGAAGGGATCACGGGCAGAAACCGGTCCTAGTTGACGTATATGTAAGCGAAGGAAAGAGTGGAGGGTGTTGGGAGGATGTACGAGTACGTTTTCACATACGAATTACCACCTCGATGACTAATTTCCGCCAATGTAGCCTTATTCTACATCCCTAAGTCCCAATGCTATCAGCCCATCCGTAAAAACCAACGTGCTTTCTCTTCTCTCCCTCCGTGCGAAGGAATATCAGCCACCCCCACCTCGTTCTAGCGCTCGAGCGCGGTCGGGTACACTCACCACCCGTGTTCAACCTTACCCCACACCAAGTCAGCCCTCACTCTC
>WNFL01123712.1_pt3 | contig 43502 bp, 41 predicted proteins | sample 5400361 | NCBI WGS metagenome assembly WNFL01 (sample SAMN13153351, study PRJNA577476) | soil metagenome | isolation source: 40 cm soil on Douglas fir-dominated hillslope | place: USA:California | collected 2013-09-17 | reverse complement strand
TGCATCGCGACTACCTACATCGACGCTTTGATTTTGTATTTTGTCCTTCTGAGGAACCGTTCTCCAAAGCGCCCCGATGTGTCGACCAGGTGTGGAGAAGATCACAAACTGGAGAAAAGAACCCGTTGACCGCAAAGGGTCTGAATACCTATGGTGAAGATGGGTATTCACACTGCAGCGATTTTATTCTCTCCAGAGTTCTGCAATGCTGCGGAAAAGCACCTTTTCGATGGCGCAGCTCTCTAGGTCTGTGATGATGCTACAGAGGCTGCTGGGCAGCTACCAATATCCCCATATATATATATATTTCCACGGAAGGTCATGGGCTGTACATGCACGGTCTTAGCTCCTGTCGAATGGGTGAGAAAAAGGAACGTTTCCAAAGCTGGAAATACTAGGCTCGTGAGCTCACCAGAGGCGCCCAACCCACGAGTAGTATGACCTTACGGGTCAAAGTCAATCTTCGTGGTTCAGGCATACCTGTGTTTCGTTTCTACGTCACCATCAAAACGTGCCAAAGAGCGACCTACAAGATCAGAAGTCGCATTAGCCATCGATACGGACGTGGGATGGTTGTCGAGCAAGACACACGTTATTCTGGCGTTCCACTATTTTGATATTCCCTTGACGTATGCGCTGCCGAAAGATTAATGGGGAACTCCCTGAGCCCTATTATACGCGATTGTCAATGACGTTTGAATTCGCTGAACCAAATGCTGTGATAGAAGAGATTGTCATTCTGTGTGAGATAAGGACGCTGTAAATGGACTGAATAAACGATTATAAAGTAGTAGTTACGGCCATGACACGGTCTATGGATACAGTAATAGTAAAGATATATGATCCGGGCGTGTAGTAATGCGCACGTGGCGAGTGACCTGTAGTAGTAGTGAATTGCGCTCAAGTCCAAAATTCGTTGGTCGCGCTAGATGCCGAATGTGAAGGCCTCCCACTCTGCAGGCCAATGCATCGGGCTGAAGGGACGAGACGGTGCAGACTTCGACAAGGCGAGAGCTCCCATGAACCAGTCAGTGGAATCAAACGGTGTCGAGTCCGGGGGTGTTGAGGAGGCAGATGTACTTATTGGGCTGGGACTTAGAGAGCTATCGATCTGAGAATTGGGCCAATCAAAGGACGGCAAGTCTTGCCAAATGGTCTGACCCGGTAATTTCAACGATAATATTTAACGGGAAGACTGGCACATACCTTGCAGGAAGACTGGAACATTGACATCTGCTCGATGAACCGATTTTGCACCGCCAACTCGGCGGTTGTAGGGCAAGTCACATGGGCGGACTTGTAGTTGTCGAGATCCTGAGTGACTATCGGTAGCTTGACCACGATCTCGACGTCAGTCCTACGCGGACGACGGGGGATCACAATAGTCTCGTCGTGAAGCTTCAAGCAATGCTTCCTAAGGTCTCCAGGGCGCTTAGTTCTGAATACAGATAGGAGGGGTTGAGCGAAATACATGGCGATGACCCAGTCAGAGCTTACCTGTATGGGCATTTTGTGCAGGACAAACGAGGGCGCTCAGTATGCTTCTCCGTGATGTGGCGAGACTTGACGGAAGGATCCGAGAGAATCGCTTTGCAGTACTCGCATACATATTTCTCGGTTATACCGCTGAAGGCGCGTTAGACGTAGCAAGAGAATGTAGGGAAGAGTGGAATGTACTGAGCGCTCTTCATATGTGTCCTTCGAGCAGAAGGGGTCGGAAATGTATCGATACAATCATCACAGGAATATGAACTGACAAAGCGATGAGTCTAAGACCTTGTGATCCTTGGAAGAGAGGAACTGACCGAGTGACAGGCTAGAGGCAGTACATGCAAAGGGTCAGAAAGGGGTCGCAGTGGGACGTGAGACTGCATGCCATCGCGTGAATATCAGAATTGGACCAGAGCGTGTCGGGGGAAGAGGGAAAAAGGGTTGATGCTCAACACCAAGGAAGAAGGAAAGGTCGAAGGAGGAAAGAACTTGGAGGGTAATCTGCTTTTATACAAGTGAGACATACCGTAGTGGAGTTGCAGAAAGCCATTGTTACCAGGAAGAGAGTTCGAGTCATTGTGGGTACCGTTTATACATGTAAAAACCGCGTAAAATCTTCAGGCAAAGGGGTTGTGAGCGGCTTCCGGTCCCAGGTTCGTCGTGTGGCGGAGCACAGGTACCTCGTATCTGCAAAAGGACGCAGACGAAGGAGGATTTAGTTACGGATTGGACGAGGTAGCTCGTTCCATCCATCTGGCCTTGAATATTCGGACCGGAAGCAAATTCTGACGGTGGCGCCTAGAAGATGCTTGTTGTCATAAATTCAGTGCCCCATTTATGGTTGCTTATGTGTGGCTTTAGGGTGCTTTGAGGCGCGATGTGGTTTTCTGGCGTCTGGATCGGCAGATAGCAGAGCCAATATAATCCATGAGGTATTTGTATAACCCTGGAGACCAACTCTAGGAATGCTTGATACCTGACCCTTCTGGAGCACTGAGGTGAAGGCACTGGGCGAGGTTGAGGAGGTTGAACTCAAATGGCCCCGAAAGCTACGTTGACTTGATAAATGATCAAAGAAGACAATGCGCATATGGCTGAGCCATAAGATACATGATAACCTATCCATTGCTGACCGGCCCGAGGGAGGCTTTGAATGACCGATACTCAGGTATCACGGCGGTGGATGTGACACTCAGTGGAATGTCCCCAGTGTCCCTGCGACCAGATGAGAAATGCGGTGGAAGTCGTATCTGCCGACGCTCGGATCGTGGATATTTTCAGTGGGTCGCTGGTGGTTACTTAAGGCTGGGATCCCAATGGAAGCGTAATTTCTGACCCTATCATCTCACTCCAATGCCTGTGAGCCCGGTTGGGGTTCAGTCAGAGATACCCAAGGTCGAAAAGGCCAGGTGTGCACCATATGCGTCAGACGACCGGATGGAAGACGTATTCATTGGAGGAGAGGTGAGTAAAAGTCTATATTGCAGTTGCCCACAAAGTTGATGTTTCCGTGTACAATTCCCGACGAAACGGGAAACCCGTCGACTTGTAGTTTTTATGCAGGAGCTTGTTCATCGCATGTTGTCAGGTTTTGGAACCTTTCTTCACCACCCTCCTGGGAGCGCGCCGTGTATTTTCCCAACTTAGTTTACTGCTGTATGCCCGTGTTGCTAGCAGTTTTATTTTCATAGTTGGTTGTTAGACCCGACCATATCTGACCCACTGCGCGTGCAGTCCCATTCAGTCCGTTTTGGTTGTGCGGGAGGATCACAGTTACAAGGATAATTATTATCATTCTCGCCTCGCATGCTACTTTTCGTCGTGTTGCGGCGCGACCAAAAAGCCGGAACACGGAAATGGCCCTGCTTTATTCAGACCACTTCAATCACGCTCTCATCCTTGAAGCTTGAAGGAGATGTGTAGCTTCTATGGCTGGACTTTTGGCGTTTGTACCAAATGAAACAGTACACCCGGCATCGGGTAGCGCCTTGCGCACACACCAATACTGCACCTTTCAACCCAAACGCGGAAGAAACGGCTTCACTATACATCACAATCTGATATTTATCCAGTCATGATCGACGCACCCTGCCTTCCCTCTTGACCAGACGGCCTCCTGTCCTCCTCTTCGATTCTCATCCATAACAATTCTTCATTCCTATTTTTCTCTTTGATCATGGACGACTGGAAGGACCCGGGGGTTCTCGCCAAGTGCGCATCTCTCCTCGTCAATCTCAGCTATGCAACTTCTGGCGCATATACTCCGGAAATGCTGTACACAATCGTCTGCGACTATGAGATTGTGACAAGGAAGCGGCGATGGAAGTGGACAATGCTGGCGAGTATCTGCTATCCATGATGCTGTACCGCCTTGCTGAAGGCAGGATTCGAAATAGCTTTACTTCATCACCAAGTGGATCACGTTCTTCTGCAGCATAGCTTTGCTCCTCCTCCTCTCCATTGACCACCCAATCAACTGTCAAGTATGCGCCTCTCAACACCATCCATGTCGTTTGCCCTCTAACGCTTCACCTATAGGCTCTGTCCACATTTGTGGAACTTACGGGCAATGTGTCCATCGGTTCCGCCTCGACATTGCTTGTAAGTTTCTGTACTAGAATGGAAATTCGTGCGTGCTAATGTAGACCAGGTGATCAGGACTTCCTCCATATGGAAAAAGTCATGGTGGGTGACCATCCCGCTGACTTGCCTTTCGCTTGGTCAATGGGCAATTTTGTTCCATGGTGCGCTACATAGTCTGGATGATGGTAGCAAGTATACTTATCGCTTCCGCTGAAAGGTATTGCAATCAAATCGGTATTCGATCCGGATGTTAAGGCGTGTGTATTCGTGTCTACTGGTGAAGGAAAGAATCTGGGGCTCAATCTTCAATATCTCTTCAGTGTGTCCCCCACTTCTCCCAGATTATAGAACATGCACGCTCATTTTCCACTCTCCAGCGATGGGATTTGATCTCATTGTATTAGTTCTCTCAGCAACCGGCCTCCTGATATCCGCAAGGTCATCCCTATGGAAGCTCCTTTTCCGAGATGGAATCATATACTTCGTGATCGCATTCTCTGCCAATCTCATTGTTGCCGTTTTCGTCTTTCTCAATCTCAACCCCATTATGGATGTGATGTTCCTCCTTCCGGCTGCATGCGTCACTGCTTCAGCTGCAACACGTTCCTTCATCCAAATGGACACCCATATCACTTCCAATACATATGTCCAGTCAGTCCCCTTGAATCCTCCCTGACCGTCTGATACTCACCCTTCCGGGTAGGAAGCACTCCATCGACCATCGACCAGGTGTCCATCGTGTGAGTGGAGACCGTGACGCACAGGTGATCATTTGGGCCTGCACGCCGACGAATGTGGATGCAAAATTTCAACTTCCCAAAAATGCGGGAACTCCGTCCAGTGATTTCCTAGCTGGTGCCCGGAAATATACTCCTGAAGATGGACCCGCCTTTTAATGATATACAACACCATTATTTTGCTCCATATTTCGTGACCAATCTTGATTCATGTACTCAACCACTGTGTCTTTAGCTTTGTCATTGGGTGGCGGTCGAGCAGGATATAGTAAATGGGGAACTAATCACAATTGCGCACTCGTAACTCATCTCAAAGTTGGGAAATATGACTGACTTGAGTCACTTCCACTCGGCCAGCTCGCCAGATGAAACGCATCGGCGCATCGAATTAAGCATCTTGAGCACCGGGAGAGTCCTGAAACTTAATCAGCGTCCCCTTGCAACCAGAGCACCGAGTCTCACCTCGTTTTCAGGGACCTCAATGCTCACTTTGCGATGTAAGTCACGTCAAATCTCATCCAGGGAGTATGCGTTTTCTCTAAGACCCTTTCAGGACGCTAAAGAAGCACTCTCAATCGTTAAGAAGGATGTGCGCTACTTTGTGTCCCAGCGCTTGCGAGCTTTCTCTAATGCCCCGTAACTCCGGCATCCATTTGACCTCGAAATCGTAAACACACGTGACCCAGGTCAAGAGTTGTAGAGGAAAAATAACGTTTACTGGATTCCTGTTTTGCACAAAGACGGCCAAGAAGCTGCTCGAGGATGGTGTGGTGGGGCTGAAGCCCGAAGAGCTCTTCAAAGTGGGAGCAGGAACAAATCCCAATAATCGCGGTTTGTAACCACCAGGACGAGGTTTTCGCTCCCTGGCCTACCGCCAAGTTATTTTCGCGACTTTAACCCTTCTATGTCGACGAATCGACGATGTAATATTCGAATCGATATCAAACCGTCTTTCTAGCACCGAGATTTTCCAGGGACCGCAATTTAGACGGAGTCGACGCTGATGCGAGCCACGGATAGGGGGTTGCGACAGCTTTGGGGGGAGGAACATTCAATATTCTCGCTGTATATTCAGCCTTTGGACACGCAACCTGATGAGGATCACAAACTCGGGACATCCAGATTACTGGGCAGTTGCGTTTGCAGAGAGGGGAAGTGAATATAATGTCACTTCTACCTTTGCGAGCCAGCCAGTCGATTAGAGACATGGAGTACGCCTATACGCGTCTGCAACACATCCTTGAGTGGAAGTGGAAGAGGCAAGAGCGACCGAATAACTAGGAGGTCGGACCCTCGGTGCCGCTGTACCCCTACCGACCTATATATAAGACCACGTAGGTCTAACAAGAGCTCTACAGACGACCCCAAGCCAGTTGAATCCAACCACCAAACCTCCCACACCAGACCACGCTACTATGGCTTTCGATTCACTCAGCACCTCGTTTTATCCTTGCCCAATTAGGGCTGCAGACGTATTCAAACGTCAGCCTACGCCTCCACCGGTCTACTACCTCAAAGGCCATGTGCGCGTTGAGTATAACGAGAGCGACTGGCCGACCACACCCGAGGACGAGGAGGCGAGCACGGAAGAGGGGGTAAATGCTTCTAATCATACGACCGCTGCTGGAGATGCGAGCATGGTGGTTCGGGCGCGGCCCCTCCTCGGCCTCCTATCTGTGAAGATGAAAGAGCACCGCGAGAAGGAGATTGTTGGCTGTAATGGGTCCAAAGACGACGAAATGCCGAAGGAAGGGCGGTTCGCTTCTCCAGGTATGCCCTCTGTCCCGTTTCCCAATATTGTACTCACCCTCGTAGCCGAGCGATCAGCGCCGTCCGCGAAGGGGGATATCCCGCAAGGACCACCATCTGTTATGAACAGTAAGGGTACTGCCGAGTCTAACGTGAAGCCCCGCGCCCGAAAACCACTTGGCACCGCGAACGCGAATGCGACCGCCAGGAAAAAGCCCAAGGCTGCCTCCAAACCGAACAGGCGTCGTCTCCAGGTCGTCCTCACTCACGCAACAGAGGAGAAGGAGAACCGCCCACTCGACTCTGACGACTCTGACGACGAGATCGGCGACCCTCTTGTTCACGCGCGCTCTGCTCAGAAAAACCCGAGCAAGGGGCAGGAGCAGGAGCAGAATCACTGGTCCACCATAATCGACGCGCTTCCGGATCCATTCGTTCTCACCAGCTCTGACGAGTGCGATGATCCTGTTGAAGGAGCAGCCGAGGAGCCTGCCAAGGTCGAAGGGGTCACCACGACGGACCGCGATCCTGCCCCTGTCACTACCGCAGAGACCACGGACGTAGGCAACGCTCGGACTCCGAAATCGTGCCTTCGCGCGGCCAACGCTCCTTCGAAGGGCCGCAGCGTGTCATTCAAGGATCCTCTTCTTAAGTTCCATTTCTACTATTACCCTGATCCCAACGNNNCTTAAGTTCCATTTCTACTATTACCCTGATCCCAACGACATTTGGAGTCGGTGCGGGCTCCCGATGCGTCCCATACGTAAGTCTTTCACATCCTTCTTACGAATCTTAGGCCACTCACCTGCAAGCCATAGTCAAACTCCAGAAACAAGCCACTTATTAAACAAGGGTTCTCCTTGTCATTTGGATTGGATCCGGCCCAGCACAGTCTTCTTCTTGGCGACTCGAGCATTCGTAACCATAGTCCCTTACTATAGTCATGTACGCTCTTGTATTCTTGCGTGTGTAGCTTTCTAGAATATCTGGTTTCATGTACCTTGTTATCGAATTGGTGTCCTTAAACCAATCATTCTGTTTATCGAGTTCGAATTTGGGCTATTGTGAAATGCGCCATTCAGAGCAAAGAAAGTTCATGGAGGATACTCCTCGAAGCCAAGTGTAGCGTTCGTCCGGTGATACCGCGGTCCAACATTGATACTTTTATGCTGGAAACTATTGTACCTCCGCGGTGAATCGTGTTGCCTGCATTGAATGCGGAACAAAGGTTACCTGACTGGCCTGCCAATCTGAGAATTATTAGTGAATACTGGCCGGCATAGGCAAAAAGGGCAGTGTTGGGAGGAGTGGCTACAGTTGCAGGACTACGGTATACTGCTCCTGTTGGGTGCAGTGATAGGGGTCTGAGCGAGCTGGTGAGTACGGTGTGAGTTGTCCATGACGTCTGCAAGGGAAGAAGGTACTGAGGAGCTGGGATGCATGTGGTGGTACACGGTGATGCAGAGGTGCGAGTGGTGCATGATCTGGGGAGGAGCAGGCTTCTGGTGGGCGAGTCCTCTGTACTATCTATGGAGAGATGACTGAGCGTCAATGTCGTGTTCTTGTTCCCAATGCCTGCCCTGACTACGCTTGACTCGAGGTCAATGCCTGGCTAAGGGTAAGGAATCTGAACCAAAGGAGATTGCTTGGTAAATGTCCTTCCTTCATCGATAAGTGACATTGGATTGATATCTAGAAGATATTCCATAACAAAGATTGTCCTTCCAGCGCGAATAGGACGCCTTATAAATGGCCTGATAGGGCAATTGTGTTCGATCGGTTCCAGTGACAATTTACTTCCAGCGTGTACACACACTGTATCAAGTGCCGTTCGCCAATGCACCAATTGAGGAGCTGAAAGGATCATCGGAGGAATGGCGAGACGTCTGGAACATCTCCGTGTACTTGATCACTCACACCAGCCCTAGTAATATTATCACTTTCATGCGCGTAGAGTCTGCATACAACATGAGTATTTTTCATTTGCGAATGATAAACGGGAAGACCACCAACAAATCACGGTGATATGACGTGCCATCGTGGACTTGATTGAGAATTTACTGGAATAGTATGGGCAAGCGAGAGTTTGGTGAATTTGCTTGAAAGCGGACATCAGTCGACTGTCGACCAGCAGACGCATGATCATAGCGCATGTGGTTTGTACGAGCAAGAGCCGTATCGAATGCTTCAATGCAAACTTGATATTTGGGAGTCTCTGGCCGTGCCATCAGGTCTAATTTTTTAAAACGGTCACCACTGGGCAGGTTGCAAATACTGAGTCGTAGGATTGAGAAAGAGAGGCTGAAGGCGGGGACTTGCTACCTCAGAGAACGGAAACAGACGTTGGAAAGTTGATGAATTGGAGAGGGGTACTCAGGGCCTGGTACGAGAACGAGCAAAAGAGGAAGAGACTAGTACAGGACATTTTGCAGTTCTTGTTAGGACTTAACGCCCTTGCCCGATTGGGGTACCGCATCAATAGCTAGTTAGAGAGCGACCTTATATCGGTTCAGGTTAGGAGGCCTCATCCGAAAATCGACGTCATCCGTGTGTAGTAGAGGGACAATTTAAACCAGAGCGGCGGTGAGGGTCAGACATCAGCGGGGCTCGGTGTTGTTCCAAGGTGAAGGTTGTCCAAGGCAATAGAAAGCACTACAGAATGGCCAGTGAACACTCTTGGGTTGGAATTGACCAGGCAACATTCACGTTTCTGAGCCCTGAGCCATCATCCCACCCGAAACACTGGAGTTTGACTCTTCTAGCTATACGCAGAAACCAGCCAGAGCCTTAGATCGAATTGCTCAGAAGTTGCTCAGGAGAAGAGTCCAACCCCTTGCGCCAGCCTCAACCCTTATTTGGCATTGACCATGCCTCCAGTTCCCAAGAAACCTCGCCAAAAGAGCAGTATGCAATCACTAGCATCTGATGGACATATGCAGCTGTCGTTTGACCGCAGTTTCATTGCCCAGATATTGTCTACTCGCAACCTAAAGACACCCACGCTGGCAAGGATGTCCTCACACAGGTCCACACGGCCGTCACATGGCTTCGGGTACGTTAATTACATCAAGGTGAATTGGGTCTAGGGTTTCTGATGCCCATCACCGTTTAGGAAAATCCGGAACGCATGATCTCGTTGGAGGAACTGGCAATACTCGCGAACACGAACATGATCACAGATGACGCTGCGATGGAGCGAATGAGGAACCACCAGAAGGTGCAGTGGGATCAGAGCACGGACCTGTACTCGTATAAGGTCTGTGCAGCGACCAAACGCGCCTGTCGCCAGACTCAACGTCACGCTCGTTCTCGTTCTCGACTGACGTGTTCTCGTCCTTGTATCTAGGCTGAGGTGGTCGTGAACAGCAAGGATGCGATCATCCACGAAATTCAGAAGCTGAGCAAGCGAGGGGCGGGCGTCTCCGTCAAGGTGTTGAAGGAATCATGGAAAGGGTCAGCAGAAGCGATCAAGGAACTAGAGGAGGAGGGCCTCGTCTTGGTAATGCGGGCTGGAAAGAATGATGAAAAGAATGCAAAATTTGTGTTCTGGAACGCGCAATCCAGGGCGGAGGCCGAGGAAATGAAGGTTGACGATGGTCAGTTAATCATACGTCAACTCTCTTCGTTGTCTTTAACATGTTGTTTAACAGAGTTTCGAAGACTCTGGGCCGAGCAAAGGGTACCAGAGGAGGCAGATGTGGTCCGCGCTCTGAACAACGGTGAGTTTAACCAACGAGCAATTAATCCTAAAACAGTACTGATAGGGAGCTATAGAGGGCCTCGCTGCAACTGTGTCCCAAAATCTCGCGACTCGGCCTCTACCACAGAGGAAGAAAGCTCGCAAAGGTGTTCGCCCGAGACCAGTCAAGCTCACGAATACACATATCACGGGCATCGATCTCTCCAGAAACTATGCTGACCCCTCTTAATCCTTTCGAGCCCTTTGTTGCGTGCGCCAGGTTAGGAGCCACAGAGGAAAGGGACTGTGCATGCTCCTACACAAGCATAAAGGGTCATAAGTTTCCTCGGATTTATCGGATTGCCATGTTGATCCCAATGGCTGGTACCAACGACGCCGGTCCTTTCCATGTCCATCCGCTCCTCCACTCATCAACGCATCACTCTCGGCCATCTTAAGCTGACGGGCAATGCAGCTCCTCTCGTGAACTTGTTTCCCACCCAGAGCATTCCCATACCTTACGTCATCCATGTACCTAATCAAATTCAGACGTAAAGTCAGTCGTGTTCGTCTTGTTTCATTTATAATGATGCGTCCAATCTACCGGCCGCATTGAAAGCTTCCAGAATTGTTTACCCCATACAATGATACATGAAAGTAAATAAAGCGGCACAAGGTGCTTTTGGACACTATGACTCAGTTCCACACATCGCGGCGAAGTTGAACTGGCTATTGGGTTCAGCCCATCTTGACACGAACGCTCTGTGACTTCCTCTGAGCACGTTTCTTCTCTTTCTCCATGTGCTTGCGTTGCTGTTCTGCGCTGAGTTTTGCGATCCGCTCCTCTTCAGCGCGACGTTTAGCCGTACGCTTTTCATCCTCAACCTCTTTATCCTTCTCTTCCTTGATGTCCTTGAGGAGTTCCTTGTCAAGATCTTCACGGGTAGCTTTGAGCTTGCGGATCGTCTGTTGGACGAGTTAGGATTTATAAATAACGCATGGGTGGCAATCCGACCTCTGGCCGTAAAGTGAACTTGCTTGGCGACTCAAGGAGGTCGATGAAATTGAACACCGCTTTCACAAGGGGTAGTGTGTCGGTTGCTTGTGAAGGACCTGGGGCGCTCAAGGACAGATAGACGTGGCGTTGCCTGCGCTGAGGCTTCACGGGTCCGTTATATGGTCGGCGAGTCGGTTGGTCCGTAATCTGGAGGCGAGTTTAGGTATTCGACAATGACCAAATGCAGCAGGTCGAAGCATACACTAAGTGAACGGAAGTGCCTCAGGACCTTCGGGTCCTTGAGCGCTTGAAGAACTGGCCGAAATGCCTGGTGCTTCAAGAAAGTTTCGGTGATATCTGCGTTCTCGGACATCACAACTAGTTCATCATTGAGAGTCGGGTTTTCTTGGGTCTTTGTGAGGGTCTGCCAAATAAATTTAGCAACGTGCTCATGTCAGGTGCACCATGACACGTACAAGGTCCCAACGTTCATTCTTGATAGTAGGCAAGGAGTCCTTGCTAATGATTCCCCATATGAATCCGTGAGTATCGTTCGGGCTAGTCGCCAACTTGAAATCCAGCAAAACTTCGTCCTTGGGATCGTAACGCAGGTCGTACAGGGCCCAGCCATATGTGAACGCAATTTGGAAGAGGTCGTGCCGTGGGAGGAAGCGGAAAATGGTATGGAGAGAGGTAACACCTCGCCGACCAGTTGCATGTTGAAACATGTCCGCAGCACCATCACTAATGATAGTATTGGGCAGTCCGGGTCTCGTGAATTGGGTTTCGAATAAAGCTGTATGCGTGTTATACCAGGTGTTGGCTTTGCGGGAGTTGAACCAGCTTCCTAGGGCATAGGTAGTGACATAGAGAATGAGAAAGCTAAATATGATTGATTCTGGGATAAATTCTGGTGGGCCGATGCAAAAGTTGGACGTGGCGGATGCAGCAAGCAGACGCCGAGGCACAAGTCGGGAACGTTATAAGCACATTAAATTCGTGTCCAAAATCAAGACGTACGAGCTGGCCTGAACACGAAACGACCGTAGCGAAATTCGAGACCGTCGTATTCGTGCGAGGGAATGGGGAGAGGCTGAAGTGAGAAAGCTCTGAAGAGGCCCATGTAGTCTACCTGGGCATTTGCAGTCGTCGCCAGAACCAGAAGGAATCTTACTACGTTGGCCATTCGGGTCGAAAGTGAGTCTGTAGCGCACAGACCATATATCAAACTTGAACCCCTGCTATGGGCGATGCTCTGCGCGAGAGCACTTCAAACTCTCTCAGAGCATTCCTTGCATCGAATAATATCCATTTCCCAATCGACTCGTTCGACCTTCTAAGGCTCCTCCTTGCGTTCATCGCCACCTCCAATGCCACTTCTCCGCATCTCCGGCTTACGGACATAGGCCATTTCGAATCGTATTTGGAACATTGGGCACGACACTGGGAATTTGGAACACTTGTTGTTGTTAGGGACGACGACCCGATATACGGTTACGGCAAGGGCGGGCTGAGCGTGGTCGCAGCGCAATTACATCCCGAAGGTCATTACTCACGAAAGCGTAAACGAGGGGAAGAGGATATCAAAACAGGTAAGAGACCTCTCCTTCCCCGATCTATCGCATTCGCATCCATTTGTAAAGCAACTGACGCGTCTTTACCTAGATACCCCTGCGGCAACAGAACCACGGTTACCTTTGGCTGCCACCATGGTGGGTATGTCAAAAGCGGATCGGACTGCTTTCAGCCTGCTCTCAGAGTCCACCGCGAAGGCACGGTTACTCGCTGAACAGGTACCTACTTCGCGTTTATCTCGTTGATCCCACTGACGTGCACACTCCTAGCACACTTCAACTACCGGAGTTTTTGAACCAATCTGTCCACACATCACGCGGGACGACTGTGCAAAATATCGTGATACTCCAACCTGCGAGAAGGTGGGAAGAGTCGAATTCTGTTATTGGTCACCAGCTCAACTTAAGTCATCTAGGTCCACTTCCGCCCTTTAATCCGGCCTCACACAGACCCAGCACTCGGCCACTGTTCTTATCTCAACACCTGCTACTCAGAGCCCACTTACGCGATGTCACCCTCCATCCACCCACTCCCCTCGGTCCCAAGGCCGGCAGGTGCGGTCGCTCTGCCTTCTGGCCTCGGAGCCGGCGGACGAGGAAAGGAGAAGGCCCCCTGTCGGTACCTCCACTTTGAAGTCGACCTTGAACCAGGAGAGGAAAATAAGCTGAAGGACGAAGGCGAGAAGGGCGTAATCAGGAGGGCGAAAGAGTGGGAAGCCACGAAAATGCAACGGAGTTACAGGGTTGAAGTTGGACTCGGACCTGTAGGGAAGGGATATACAGTGGTAAGTCGTTGTCTGGTTTTTGCAACGATGAGTAACTCGCCGCAGCTTCCTCCGCAATGGTTGAACTGCGATTTGAGGAGGTTCGACCATTCCGTCCTCGGCAAGTTCCATGTCATCATGGCTGATCCTCCGTGGGATATCCACATGAGTGTAAGTGCATATTACTCGTCTCAACTCCATGAGTCTGCTAACCTGGAGCAGCTGCCGTACGGCACAATGACAGACGACGAAATGAGGTCTATGCCGATTCCTATGCTACAAGATGAAGGTCTTCTTTTCCTATGGGTAACCGGGCGTGCTATGGAAGTCGGTAGGGAGTGCTTGAGAGCGTGGGGTTATCAGAGGATTGACGAGATTATTTGGGTCAAGACCAATCAGGTTTGCTCTTATAACTTACTGTCGTTTCAATCTTGTTTCTGACATGGGTGAGACAGCTTCAGCGCGTTATTCGCACAGGCCGGACCGGGCATTGGCTCAAGTATGTCTGCCTCCAGCCACTACCGCGTACTAATCTCACTGCTACGTGATAGCCACACTAAGGAACACATGCTCGTATGTGTCAAGCTCCAGCCTGATGGAAGCCTGAAGATCCCGCCATGGGTTAATCGCGGTCTTGACGTGGATGTGATCGTCAGCGAGGTCCGAGAGACCAGTAGAAAGCCCGACGAAGCATACGGATTGATTGAGAGGATGTGTCCTGGTGGAAGGAAGGTTGAGATCTTTGGAAGGAAGCACAATACTCGGCCAGGGTGAGTTCTCTGTGCGGCATGCTAGGGAATTGGACTGAGTTGCCTTGATTTTCAGGTGGTTGACACTGGGCAATCAGTTGGGAAACGATCAGATATTTGAGGAGGATATGGCTATGAGGATTAATGAGAGGTGTGCCGTTCTCACTGCGTATCTCTGATTAGTTCTGCTTACCACATCGCGTAAAGATATCCAGACCGTGGGATTGACATCACTCCTCTCCCGGACGAACGAGACTGGTAGAATGAGGCAGCGGACAAGCCTTTGCTCGATTTCAGTGATCTACGGACACTCATGTATGGACATGCATAATATTTTCTCCTTCGACTTGAGGTGCAGGACACTATTCTCTTTCTAATCTATCGGGCGTCAGTCCGGGTTCGCAGAATTGAGTCCAACGCTCATGCGACCCAAGCTGAGAAAGTCCTTCAATCCATTTGTAATGATGCCGACAAACTTCCACAGCTCTAGGCGTGCTTTCTCTGTTAGTTTGTCAATCAGCTTCCCATTGATATGATGAGAGCGTGGTAAGGGAGATGTACCCAAACGCGACTCGCCTTGTTGTGCTTCAAGATTCCTGACATTGGACAGCTCCTCGTCCAGTGCTGTAAATTGACGTTCGTGCTCTGAGGCTGGTCGCGCCTGAGACCACGCCTCCAGTTTCAGGAGGGCAGAAAAGAATGCCCCTGAGAAGAGGGATCAGACGTGTTTGACGCGTTTGTAAAGTAAATAAACATATCCCTACTTACCCTCGATTTCTGCAGTGACGAGTCAGGGCTCGAAACGCGTCGATGCTACTGAGAAGATAACTCGCACCTTCTTCGAAGCGAGTCTGCTTCGCGGCGACATCGTCATAGTCCTTGTGAATAGAGATAGCATCGAAGCAAGGGAAGCGTTTGGAGAGGACCGTTTGGAGGTCTATCTCTTGCTCGTCGCTCAGCCCGACAGAAGGCGACGCGACTTGAATGGGCGAGACTTGTTGGCTAGCTGGAGGTTCTGGCTTAGGACTTTGCTCGGGCGTGTCCCCTGATATTCCACTGAACGGAGACGTTGGACGCGACATCCGGGAAGGCGAGGACATCGTAGTTCGGGTCTAAGGTATATTAACTACAGAGAGGAGCTTTAAAGGCGCAAACTGATGGTATATACGCCTTTCAATTGCCGGTGCGAGATTATCCTCGTCGAATGAGACTCTGATGATACCAAAAATGCGGGCTGAAGGTCCATTAAGAGCAGCAAAGTCCGGGCAAGAGATGAAAATGCTCAATATGATCCAAAACGACCGTACAGACGCTATCTCCGTGATATATACGGATTCTAGTAAGTCCGCGGGGGTACGATTAGAACGTCGAACGCCTGCCAGGAAAGGAACTACTCACGGAGGCGTATACCTCATCTTCGACATCCTTCAGCATCTTTTCGTATTCTTCGTCGTTCTCCCCGCCATCCTCTTCCATCTTGGCCAGCCCTTCCTTCTCTTTCGGCTTTCGTTTCTTCATACCGGGGCAAATCATGACACAACTCGTCGGTCTTTTCGTCGATGCGGCGTGCCCGAGTTCCTCTTTGGATGCCACGAAGATATACGGGATCGAATGCTCTTCACTCAAACCAGGGAGGTGTGAGATGATGTCGATTGGGCTAATATCGGCGGCTAGAATAAGAATCCTAGTGAGAGTCGGTCAGTAGTGTCCCATAACTTCTTGGGTGCAAGAGCAGTCCCTACCCCTTCTCGCCTTTTCGGATACCCTTTACAACCTCCTTCACGCCGCGCTTTACTTGCCTACATCTCGACGCTGTTTACGATAATGATGCATCAGTAACACCACAACTAGCACCCTTTGCTTCGAGAGTACATACCCCGTCTGATAGTTTTATGTAGCTTCTTCGTCAATCTTTTTTCGGCTAGTGGCTGGGCAATGGGGCTAAGATCTTCGGGAACGACGACGAGTTCACCCTTTTCCTTCCTGAGTTTCTTCTCCTTCTACGAAGAACGGTCCTGAGTCAGCTCCGCATAGCCCAAAAAGTTAGGACTCGACTCCAAAACGAACTTTGGGCGAAGCGTCCTTCATTTCGACGTCCTCAACGGTTTCCACAGCCTTTGACTTCTTTTCCTTCTTATCCTTGGGCATCTTAATTTCTTAGCGGATATTGCCGAGGTTGTCAACGTGGTGGGTCAAGCAAGATTGGTCTGTTGTTTCGAAAGTTTTTCGAAAGTTTTTCGAACCGACCGACCAATCTTGGTTGGTTACCGACAATCGGAAGTCTATTTCTCGCAGTCTCCTTCGACTGCGCTGCACAGGAGCAAAATCGATCCCGAGAGAACATCAGGTCTATTCAGACCTGATCAGCCACCTTCGGTCGTCGTCTCAGGTGCGAGGGAAGCTGCACGAGGGGGCCTCCACAGATCGGTGTGTTACCAGCTCGGGAGGCGTTATACTTAGTGAGTTTCGACTCTTTTTAGTTAGCTCAGTCGCTGCCCTTACGATTGGGTTACCGACCGGCTTCGGTGGACCCATCCACAAGGATAACCTTTACGTGCCAGAAGCGCGCAATCACTGATAATGTTCAATCCGAGTCCAGGGGCTGGTCTATCAAAATGCAAACCCCCGTGCTCCATCATCGACTACCTTGCTCTCACTCTCCCTCGGTCCACATGAACGAAACCACCCCTTCCAATCGTCCGGAACCATTCTTGAAACACCAAGATGGTACATCTATCATATTCTACCTTACCTCCAGGATTCCAGAAGACTGGGCGAATTGGATCCAAGTCTGTGTAGATCTCACCGATATGCGACCATACTCCACTAACTTGCTTTGCCATGCTATCAACAGTCTCACGGAGGGTCAGTGGCAGCCAAGCCCACTGATGCCCAGTTCGTAATTTTCCCAAAGACCGAACTCCTCCACCGTGAGGAGCAGCAGGTAGACGCCTTCAAGAAGCGGGACATACCCACTGTACGATTACAGTGGCTAGTAAGGATGAAGAGGCTCAGGAGTATCACAAGTTGGACCCAGTGGGCGATGGATCCTACATACCAAATAGAACCCTTGGTTGAGGATCAAGAACTCGACGTTGAACTCCGCATGCTTGGGGTGGACAACATTGAAGACGAATCGGTCAATCCAGGTGAGATCTACAAGGGTCTATCACGACGGGTAAGTTCTCACTTGCTGATTCCCTGAGTGGTCACGGCAAGGTCGATGCCATGCCTTTACTGATTCGTGTGATTTTGACAGTTCCCTCACCACCCCATCAGGTGGTTCGAAGCACAATTCCGGGGATACCGACCCGATTATCTTTCGACAATCCACCAAGAAGAAGTCCCTGAGTCATCTCCAGCGGCATTACAAAGCACAGCGCCTCTAACAAAGACGGAACCGCCCATGTGGTACCTCCCGACGCCCATTAGTTCGCAGCAGCAGCAGCAGTCGCAGTCGCAGTCACAATCAACTGAAGAGTGCCCCCTGAACGGCAGTAACAGCAGTACCCGGTCGCTGGAGGACTTATTCCAAACACCAAGGAGCAACACCCCGGAGGCCGCCAACAATGAGCCCTCCCACTTCGTCACACCCTCTCAAAACCAGCCCCTGGAGCTAGGCACCGGGGAAGAAGAACGAGGGAAGGAGGGTGGGATTATATCAGGTTCTACAGAAGACGACATCATTTCCGGCGGCCCAATCATGGGTGCGCTGTCACCGATTTCCGAGCAGCCTCGTTCCCCGACACCTCTGGAGCCGCTATTCCAGGGGGGCGGGTCACCATTTGGTGACGATTGCGATATGGATCCGCCCAACCGTGAACTCGTCGGCGTTCCACGCGTTCCACCAAGGCTAGCGACTAACGAGGCCGAAACCGCCTCACGACTGTTGGGGGAAATTGATGGGCTCAGTAGTTGGGAACCATCGCCTTCTATCCACAGTTTCTCGCGCAACAATCTTCCGCCACCCACTTCTGACAGTGCGTTCGGGCTCCGGTATAATAACAGAGAGTCCATGGAGAGGCATGAGGACGGGGTCAATACTCTTTACAAGGAGTTTGATAGAATCCATGGAAGCCGGGTCGGTGAAGACGAGGGCGAGTATGGATTTGAACTCCTTCAACGACTTATCCGGACCAGTGGGTGGATGGACCCGGCGCGACTTGGAAGGGAAATAAACCGTCGGGTGAGGGGTCGTTCTTTTAACTGGGTGGCGAAGCTGACGAAATTACATTTTCCAAGCTTCGTGCTCATGGGGGCAAGCGGGACTGGGAAGAGTATTTGAGCAGAGAGGCCAACCACAAGAAGGTGCGGGACATCCGCCTGAAGTGGAAAGAAGACCATTGGCGAGCGCGAAATCCCGACGCTAATGAGGACCCACCGAGACACAAGTGGTTTACCTACGATCAAGCAAACGACCCGGCGATGGTTCGAGCTTCACCCCCTGAAGTGAGCGATGACGACCCTGCGTTAAAACAACCCCGGAGCCGACCCCAAAATCGCGATTGTGGTACGAGAATCAGCACGACGGCGGCGGCGAGGAAGAAACGCAAGAGGGCGACTCGCTCTTGTGCCAAGGCCCCGAACACGCGCCGGAACGGCGTCTTGGGGCCCTTTCTTCCCCCTTCTTCCTCTTCAAATTCTCCGGGCCGCAAGGAAGATTTGTCCGACTCGGACTGGTCGCAGGAGAATGTCACGCAGGGTCGGAGGAAACGGAGGCGGTTCGATTAGGCCCATGGTATGGAAAGCTCGTGGGGCGGGGGAGTTATTTGGGTTCGATTCAGAAACAGAATTAGTGGGTTGGGCGCGGCAGGGTCGGTTGAGGGGAAGGCGGTGCATTCGAGCTTGACCCTTCGGACACCAAAGGGTCACGATAAATGAGGCCGGATGCCGTGCCGTTTTGTGACCTTCTCCGTTCTTCGTGTGGAATGGACGTGTAAACGGCGGCCATACGGGATCGGGTACGCTGGCGGGTTGTTTATTACGCATTATGCGAGAGCGATGCAGAGAGAGAGGAGAGGCGAGGAAGCTGATAGGGGACTTTGACTATGTCAGTGCAATTATTTATTGCCGGAGACTGCCGAATATGGGTAATTTATGATACTTTGGGCCATTTATTGGCGTAGGATGATTATGATTGGATGAAGGCCAGTGCCGATGCCGGTCTGGAAGGATGTCAGTCAGCAGCACACAAAGCAAAGCACAAAGGCAGACGGCCGATCCCAAAATCTGGCGGCCTTGCCATTCATCGCTGAGGTGGGCATTGAGCTCGCGACGCAGTACTGTGAGGGTCTCCTTTCCGCTCACGGTATCACGGTATCACGGTATCACGGCATCGATGTCGATGTCGAGAATCGTGGGTCGGGGCTCATCCACTCCGCTGGCCGCCCACCGTCCGGGCCCGCGAGCCTTTCTTCACGGCTCTCCACGGCTCTTCACGGCTCTTGGTCTCCCTATCTCCTATTTGCGCCGAAGCACATCTATCGAGGGAACGGGTGCAAGCTCTACCTTGTTACAACACGCCACGCAATACTAGCCAGCCCGGCACGCCACGATCGAGAATCATACCAGTGCATCCATGGCCATCACGTCATTCATTATCGAGCAACTCGAGCGCCGGTTGGAGACTGCTGCCGGATAGGCCGAGGGGAACGGAGGCAGGCTCTGCACCGGTTGGAGAGGCGAGGGACGCGATCAGAGACCTCGAGGCGTTCTATGCGGAACTATCACAAAATTGGAAGGTGCGGGAAAATCGTATCCCCGGCCACGTCGTCCTATCGCCCCTATTGGATACCACGTTGGCTTACACCGTTGGCAGAGATTAATGCTTCTAAATTGAACGCTAATCGGCCTCGGCATGTTCCTGTCGAGGGGTTCACCGACCAGGACGAAGACCCGTGCACTATGGTTATGATGTGTGGCTACGTTTCTGGCCTCACTGTAGGACGGGTGAACACGATTCGTTCGCTCGTCAGGGTCATCGCCCAGGGCGAGCGCGGTCAAATGTCCAAGAGGAGGTTGCCATCATGCCTGATGACACCAAGTCGGGCTCCAGCCTGGCGACTCTGGATCAGGTGTCATCGATGGCAGGCTTGCCGGCTTGCTCACGGGCGGCGCTGGCACCATGGATGTGTCCGTGTCCGGTTGCACTACCGTGTAAACGCGATCCGCTCTTCCGATCCCAAAGGTCTTTTCATCCTTCTCACTTGCCCCATCCTCCCACCCGTATCTTCTTCTACAGACTCGTCGTCAGTGCGACTCGGCACCGGATCCTTCCTTTGTCCGTTGAATGGCACTCAATCGAGCTAGTGCTGTCGTACTGAATGGCTTCGCTTTGCTTTGATGTACAAGGATATGCTGTTGCTGTTGCTGTTGCGCAATGAAATTATGATTTTGCGTGTTTTAAGCATCTCATAGGTAGTCGTATAGGTACCTCCTTTGGCCCAAAGGCCTCAATGTCTCTCTTCCCTGAATGATGCATGACGACGAACCGCCTCCGCCGACGTCGCACCACGATCTGGGTTTACTTACTGACCTGTGAAATGAGGCTGGGTAACGGGGAGCGGCGGCGGGAGCGGCGGCGGGCGGGTGGCCTTCTCGCACTTCCTTTCTCAGAAGCGAAGCCGAGGATTGTAATCAAGCTCAAGCACACAAACCACGAGGCGATTAGTATTTTACCTTCCTTTTTTTTTGGTTTTGTGTTTGGCGCAGACCCACCTCCAAACTTGAACTCCTCGTCCCTCGCCCCCCTCTCTCCCATCTCCCATCAATCAGCCTTCGTCTCCTCGCTCCTCTCCTCGCCACAGAGCGCAATTTTAATCTTCTTCCTTTTCGTCATCGTCATCGTCCTCGTCCTCGTCGCGTCATTTCATCATGCCCAACAAGTCGGCTCCCCAACCGCCGTCGTCGTCGCAGCAAGAGCCTAGCCGCCAGGCGACCTCTAGCCATATGATGAAGACAACAAAGCGCGGCAGACCCTTCCTCAAGGTATTCACCATCTATCCCTACTCGTTATCGCCCGCGATTCCCCCCTGTCCCACACTTACATTCCATCCCAGGACACACACGACCTCTTCGCAACCCTCATCGTCTCTCTCGACTTGACCACTCACAAGCAGTTCTTCCGCACTTTCTCAAACTCGTTCACAACGTAGGTCGAGGCTGGCGCCCTCCTAATACCTTGCTCTTTCGGACAAATGCTCATCCGCCCGCCTCCACAGCGATGAAGCCGCCGTAAATCTCTCCTCGCTCAAGTTCTCCCAGTCCAATCGTGGTCCAGATCCTCGCGAGCCTTCGCGCATCGTAACGACCACCACGACCACCACCTTTTCCATGACGCGAGATATGGCAAAGGCCATGGCGCAGCACTTCATGGATGCACGTCTTATCGAGAACGCCGCGGATCGCACCTCCAACCTCTTCAAGGAGCGTGGCGTATACCAGCTCACCCCCAAGGGCCTTCATGTTTTGGAACGCTTTATTTCCAAGAATGGTATCTCCGCGGATCACCTCTACAAAGTCTTTGCTAGCCAGCCAATATGCATGAAGCTCCTCCACCTCGAGCGTCGCACATCTGATGACGAAATTATCATCTCCCAAGCTGTCGTCACAGCCCTTTTCAGACGCTTTGTTGGTCGTCAGCCAAACTATATGGACGAACACACTGATGACCCTAATACGGAGTACCATGAGCGATCAAAGGGAATCCCACTTACAGACGTTCAAGAGCGAGCGCCTCAGTTGATTGGCAAGGGGCCCATGCAGACCTTCAAAAACTCCTTCTCCGCCGTCACCGCACTCGAGTGGCTCTGCGACTTCACTTCAATCGTCGGCCGCGACGAAGCGGCAGAGATGGCCGCCCATTTCGTCCGTTTCGGACTGATCACGCTCCTGAGTGACAAGCGCAAAGGGACCGACTCTGCGGTCATCTTTACCGTTCGTGGCAATTCCAATGGACCTACCGGGGCCGCACAGGCCCAAGGGGAGTTTCGATGCACCGCGAAAGCCATCTACCGCATTACCGACGACGGCCGCAGAGTGGCTCGGTGGGATCAGCCAGTACGACCAACGACCCGCGACTCGCCGACTATGGCGACGACGAATCTCCCCCAGTCGGAACGCGCATCTACGGAACACTCGAATGAAGGTGCCGACGCCACCGAACTGGCGTTTGGCCCTGGAGCCGGCAACCCGGCACCGTCAACAATTGCAACTGCAACCGACCAGAAAATCCACCGCCGTATCTCGATGCAGGAACGACTCAAGGATGGATATACTGCCTTCGACAGGCCCAATGCGAAAGAGAGTAATACCGATCGGCTCAAATTTATCCTCGACGAACCAGCACTCCGATCCTTGTTCCGTGAGTTTCTGCGCGGCAACTTTAGCGAGGAGAACCTGTCGTTCTGGTTGGAGGTGCAGGACCTCAAACGCAAATTCACCATCACGTCAACCGCCATGTCGTCGTCTCGCGTTTCCTCTCGGGCGGCACCTGGACAGGCGGCGATGGAAAAGCACCACGAGAGCCTGATGCAAATGGTGTTTGTGATTTACAATACATACCTTGCGCCGTCGTCGCAATGCGAGTTGAACATCGATCACGGGTTGCGCACCGAGTTGACAGCATACCTCAATGAAGTGATGATGGAGTCAACTGGCAAGACGTGGCAGGGACGAGTTGAGCCTGAACACGTCCATGCTTTTAATGCGACGCAGCTTCAGACGATGATCAAACTTTACGAGCGGATTCAGCTGCACGTATTCCGACTCATGGCGACCGACTCGGTACCCAAGGTTCGTACGTTCTCACCTTCACGACCCCCCCAGTCTCAATCCTTTTTCCAGTTTATTAAGACGAAGCGGTTCCTGGCTTTACGGAACTGGGTGGAAGAGTTCGAGGCGAGCGAGGATGCCAACTCGGCTATGACCACCGGGCCCTCTGTTCCCCCGGGACTCGACGACGCCGATGAGGTCGGGCGCACATATATGACGGTCTCCCAACAAGCCAATGAAAAGGCCCATGCCGCAGCGGCGAAGGAAAAGCTCGCTCGCGGTACTGACATCTAATCGGGGTTGCGATCACTGCCCACCCATTGACTCTAGCTAGCTTCTACTGGTGACTCTTATGTCCACCGATTTCTCCCCTATTCAAACACGCCTTTCTGCCCATCTCTTCACTTGCCCATACTCAACAGACGCAACAAATAATCCCCCAACCGACCGACCCAAAACCCTGAACACAATCTCTCGCCCCACTCTTACTCTCGCCGGTCTTACGTCCTGTGGTTACTGTCTGTCGTCTTCGGTTCCCTTCTCAAATCGTGTTTGTCGCCATGCCGTGCAAGAATCCAACCCCGTTTTCCATTTGTTCGACTCCGCCACATCACATCACATCACCACCATGCCCGTACTCCCTACCTGCCTATTTACCAATACTCAGTACTCGAGGGAGACTCGTAACTCAACTACCTGTCCATGTCAATCCAACCTCGTGTCCATCACAAGTGTGCCCGTATCCTGGAATTCGAACCCCGAACTCAAACCATTAGTCCTAATGTTTACGTCACTACCATCACCACCTGGCAGATTGTACGAGCTCAGTCTTTCGTCCTCTGCCCAACTCCTTGATTTTCTCACTCGCAAAGTCTACATTTTGACATTATGCCCTCTTCACGACAACGGGCTGACCATATTTCCAATTGGAACCCCAGTCACGACCTTGTTTTTGTCTCTTTCCTCCCGCGTGCTGCCGCACTCGTTGACACGTTCCTTTTTTTTTTTATAAAAAAAGAACCATTTTCACGACGACGAATAACACACGTCTGTATCCACACAAGCTTTCGACCCTGCAACCGCGGTCGATCCCGGTATCTGTTGGTAACTGTTGTCTCACATCTCCCACCTCACCTCCTCGGTCAGGGTTGCGACTTGTCTCGTTTCGTCTCCCCAACCCCTTCCCCGTGTTTCATCCTCATCCTCATTTTCACATTTCACTAATTGGTCTCTGTCTGTCACTCTGTAAACTATGAACAGCTAGTTTACATGACCAAACGTAATAGAACCTGCGATTTTACAGTCTACTCTTGTGTACAGCCATAAATATAACTGGGGGGATTGCCCAGGCTGCAGTCAGGGCGCGAGACTGCCCAAGGCAAGAGACCGGTCAGAGCTCCGCCTTGCGCGGACGTTTGGCATCTGCATCCTGCTGTTTCTGTACCTTGCGCTTCTCTTCATCGCAATGCTCAGGGATTGGACTACTCGGGTCAATCGGGCGGTGTAGGACACGTCCGACCTTATGATATTTTTCTGAATTTGCAAAGAACTTTTTCCAGTGTTCAACCGACTAGACGAAATTAGGTGGGGGGATGGAGGAGGGGGAGGGGGGTTGTGAGTAAAAAAGCTGCAGATGTGCGGAAGAGTCATATTTACTTGCACCTCTTGCTCGTCTAATCCGCGGAGGTCGTGTGTCTGGTGAGTCGCGAAGCAGCCTGTGCCGAAAGATCGAGCAGCGTCTTTTCCAGCCCTGTTTGTGTTGTGTTGAGTTATGGAATCGGATCTCCAGGAGCGGTGAGCCCTTACACTTACATGGAATGGTAGGAGCCCCCTAGACCGTATGTCCGCTTACCGGCCGACACATCATACACATTTCCGTCGATCTATGTTAAAGCGGGGTATCAGAGAGGTAGCGCAAGAAAGGGTTTTGAGAGTTACGCACGGCGAGATAGATTGGGAGTGCGGGATTTGACCCGTCAAACTTGGCCAGTTGCTCTTCTGTAAACAACTTGTCGCTCTGGAATTATTCCACATATATATTATAAGCTGGTCACACGCAAGGTCGTCCGACGCAAATTAATTGATTGATCGACTTACGGTAAAGGGTGCGAGATATGTGTGGATGTTCGTCCACTTGCCCTTGTAACCCCACACCGGACTGCCAGTGATGAACTGCCCGGCAAGAGCAGTGACCATGAGGATGAGTAGTAACATCTTTCCGAGCGCCAAGATCAAGGATTCGTCGGGTGGTCCGTCTACACCCTCTTCGTCCTCGGACACGTCTTCTCCACGCGCACGTCGTTCCGCTCGCGATTTTCTGCGCTCCTCTTTAGAGGCTTGTTGGGCCTTCCAGCGCCCATACCTGGGAACGCGCACACGTCAGCCATGCGGTCAAATTCTTCGAGGTCGAGGGACGAAACTGAAAAAAACCGATAAAATAAATAAATAAATAACTCACGACAGGAATGGCTGATTGGCTTTCTTGGTGGACACTATTCGTCCGTATACATCCCGCACTTTTGGTAAGGGAGGTTCCAGCACTGGGTCCTCGCCAATTCGTGACGTCTTCGTCGGGTTTCCAGGCAAGTAGTCTGGCCACTGCTTCGGGCCTGGTGGTATCTTGACCGGTTTGTTCTCTCCTGACTTGGTTTCTGACATGCTAGATGTTTCGTCACAGAATCCAAAGGACGTGGGTGAGAGCAAGGTCCGTTATTGACTGGTGTCATGTACTGTAATGCGGGGATGCGGGGATGCGGGGATGCGGGGAAGGGGACATGGCCGAGTGTCATCGCTGTGGCTTGTGTACTTGACCTTCTCCTTTTCTATTTACCGAATACGAAGCGGTATGTTTAGCTAAGTGTTGCATGATCATCACAACTGGCTCGTCCTTTTTAAAACTCTCGTGTGCACTTCATACCGACCTCTCTGGAGTATTAATTCGTCCGTTCTTGCATCGGAACTAGCCCGAATTTTAATTCTTAGCTATACGATCTTTTGATCAATCACATTCACCTCTGTCCATTCAGGTCTCAACAGCGCTCAAACGTGCCTATTGACGTGTCTCTACCACAGAATAGCAGCCATAAATGGTAACAACGGATACTGAACTCAAGTTCTCCCATCATGGCGGCGCGAGATCTCCTCTTCAAGCTTACATATACTATTAGGACGTTGACTTCCTGATCATCGGTTATGTCCACAAGGTTCCATATACCCTTTTTCTGTGTCTTATTCGCTGTGCACGCGGTTATCGGGAACCTCTTTTTATTCAGTTCATTGTACCATCTTCACGGTTCACATGTGTTCGGTCCAGCTATGTGCTCCTCAACAACCTGTAGATAAACATACACACCTACTCGCACTTCCTTGCACTTGTGAGTGACGAAAGCTATTTCTGTGGGCAATGGCATTAGAGCGAACTCTTGAATGCCTCAGTTTCGTCTCTGCGACCAAGGAGCTCCTTCAAACTTGTCGAAATCGCAGTCTTCTCCTCTTTGACGATTCCCGAAAACTCCTTGAATTCCGTTTCACCAGCATCACCTGAAGATAACCATTATCACAGAGGGTTGATATAATAACCACTTGTAGCGCTTACCCATTAGACGGAACGCAATGCATTCGCTGGTGGTCACATCTGCGCCTGCCTGGCGCATCCCCGCAAGTGCGATCGGGACCTCCTCAGGATTGCAACTGCTTACGGCATCTGCTACTACGTGTACTTGGAAGCCATTGGCCAGTAGGTCCAAGGCAGTTTGATAAACACAGACGTGGCTCTGAATAACGGCGGATCGGGTTCAGTAGATAGCACACGCAAATGAGGTGACATACCTCGATGCCAACGAGCACCACATCTTTGATTTGCCGCTCTTTCAACCCCTCCTCGATTTCCGGTATGTACATGGAGAACTTTTTCTTCGGCCAGGTGCCGACGTGCAAAGAGCCGAGCTTCTCGATTCCTAGTTCAGGAACGGTTGCACCCAACACTGTTGTTTAAACAATCGTCACAACGAGGGCACCAGAAGAATCGAAACGGAACCACCGACCTTTCGGATTCTGCTCTGTGACAAATACCGGTACTTGGAAGAGCTGAGTGCGGCTACTAAGTAATCCCGTCTTTACGCAAACCTCATCTAAAGCACAACCTTAGCGAAGCGAATCACTCTCGCGCTTGTCGCGCTCATAGCTCCAAACTTGTAAATAGCGCTCTTGAAGCGGCCCTGGATGTCGCATACCAGCAGTGCAGTCGCTCTCCGAGAGAGAGCCATAATTTCACTGGTGTGGTGGCGGACAAGTGCAGACACAAGGCCGGATTTGATTTGCTGGAAATAGCGAGCACAATAGGTACATGGTCTATGTGGGTACTAAAGTATATGGTATGCATGATGCACATGTGCACTGAACAAATCCAAGCACTAGGCATAATTAATAGTGCTTGCGAATCAGGACAAAAAATACGAGGTAGGACCTATGTAATACTGTGATAAGTCGACTCCGGTAATATGAGTGCTTGTGAGCTTGATTGGTCGTGGTTGAGCACCTTTGTGGCTTTCTTCTTCGGTGGTAAGGGCGGGCTGACGGCGTTTCTGGGAAGCAATCGTTTGATGGCGTCACATAGAATGCTGGTCGAAGGTCGCGTTGCCTGGTCAAGAGCTTTGCTGGTTTGTTGAACTGGTGGTGCAGCCTTTGGTGAATTATAGTCGCCGCATTGGATCCAAATACTAGTGCTTCCGAGGAGCGAGTAGCCCCAGCTCTGTAATGGGATGGGTAAACCATAGACTGGTAAGTAGAAAAGAGATGAACATTTCTTGTGGTTATGAGTTGTTGCATGTGGTATGGGTTTTAGGAGAACGAGGGGCGTTTTGTAAACAGCAAGCTTATGAGCGACGTAAAGGTTTCATTCAGTAGATCAGTAGAATAATAGAATGCGACAAATCAAGAATAGTGGCCGTATCATAAGAGAGATGCTGATGATTTATTGGGCTTAAGCAGTTCGGAGTTGCCATCTTTAAGGCTCATCCGCATGAACTTATCAAATGATATAACCGCATCCATGCGCCGTCGCGCATTTCCAGGGCTAATCCTTCGTGCGTGCCGCGAAGCGCGAGTTCCGCTGCGAATCTAGGGGGAAATATATGAATGGTAAGTGAAGGAGAGAGAATAAGGCATATGTACAAGACTGTCGAGCTTTCCATGCCACCGCTCTGCCTACCTGGATCATTTCTGATGGCCGCGCGGATGCTTTGTCCTCTTACCTTGAAACCGTCCAAAAATCGCCCCCTCTTCGGCAGAACACCGCAGAACACCGCAGGACCCCGCCCGAAGAGCTGACTTCGACTAGAGACTACGCTGTATCTTTATTCCTTTCCGCGATCTGTCGCTGTTCCTTTGACCTTCTGCATCTTCGGCCCGCATTCGTGTTGTTGCAACGCCTCCACTCCCCTCCTCGGTCTCATAATCGCGCACGTTACAATCATGTCAATTTTAACGGCCAGTATAGAGGTACAGTCACTCCCAACCGCGAAAGCGGAGAGACTGTCTCCACGAGAAGACTCCCCGCCCTCGGAATCTCTTGTTGGACAACCCCTGCTCGCCCCACTGGAGCCTATTGTATTTGTGCGAGGAAGTGAACCTACCTTACGCGCCACTCTATGTGACAAGTATCAGCCTGTAAACCCTTTACGTCCGGTGGAGGAACCGGTACGAATGACTTTGAGCAATATATCTCGAACAATCTCTGACCTAATCACAGAAACCTTTCATTGGTCCACAGCTCCCTCCTTCCCTCGCAAAGTCTACGCCTGCGGTTCAAGCGCCAGCATCAAATGCGCCTATCAAGGCCTCGGGACTATCGAAGGCGGTCAAAACATTGGACACAGTTGTCCTGGACTGGAAATGGCACGATAAACAGAGACCCTTCGGACTCTTCAATATGGGAAATACCTGCTTCATGAACTCGGTGCTGCAAATACTCCTCCACACCCCGCCTTGGGTCAACGCAATCATCAAGCACAGTCCCCCTAAACAATGTGAGTCTTGTATATCCAACAACTACCGTTTATTGATCGTCCTGCTAGGCCCTCTTTCATCACGGGAGCAATTCTGTATGACCTGTGTCTGTCGAAGTTTCATATATCGAAGTCTTCTACGGAAGAGCAATGCCTTCACCCCCGACGACATCTTCCAAAACATCCGACGTACGTGCCCCTTTTCTTGACGATGTCGTCAAACTTTAGTAACGAAGGACCCCCTGCTCCAGGGATCGCGCCTCATTTCCGGAAATATCATCAGGAGGATGCACATGAGTTTCTTCGATTCATCGTTGACAAGCTACAGGTAGATGCACAAGGAGGCGAACAGTATGCCCACCCCCGCTGTTTGAATCGTTGTCGGATTTTAAACCCTTTGCAGGCATGTTCCGAATGAAGTCGCTAAGACCTCTTGGCTTCACCACCTCTTTGGCGGGGAATTCCGGTCTCGCATCACGTGCGACGAATGTGGACACAACAGTGACACGTTCGACTTGCTGCTAGATATCAACGTGGAGATAGGTAGATGTGCTACGGTTCAGGAAGCGCTTCGCAAATTTTCCGCTGCTGAACGGCTTGATGGAAAGAACAAATACCAGTGCGATAAGTGAGTGGATAACAATTTTAGGGCTTATTCATCGCCGCTCACTCAGGCTGCTAGGTGCAAGAAACCCGTGAACGCTGAGAAGAAGATGACAGTCCACAAGGCACCTCAGGCCTTGTGTGTCCAGTTGAAGCGATTCACGCCATGGGGACGTAAGATTCCAAGCACGATCACCTACGAGCGAAGGTTGACCTTGGCGTCTATTATGAGCGAAAAACAGGTGCGTAGGTCACCAGAGTGCTTCCAATATTGAAGCTCATCTGGTTCGTAGGTCTCTCCAACGTATTCCTTATACGGAATCATCGTCCACGCCGGCTCAAGTCCCAATTCTGGTCATTACTATACCTTCGCTAAATCCAAAACCGGCCGGTGGTATAGGATGAATGATGACGAGGTGGACGGTATCTTGGAACCTCCTTATGGCCACAGGAATGCCTACATGCTGTTCTATATGCGAGACAGCGATTCTCTGGAGACAGCCGTTGCGCAAGCTATCGGCACCTCGCCAGAAGGGCCCTCCAAGTCTTCGTCCTCGATTGGGAAGAAGCGAGCACGTGAGGACGACGACGTTGAAGAAGACGTAGGCAAACCCGTGCACCACGCCTGGCTATCTAGCAATGGTGCTGGACCAAGTAATCCAGCTGGTGGGAGGAAAGTCAGTGGCATGCTACCGAAACAAGATCGACCACCTCAGCCGTTGCATATCGCCAAGCCATCCCTCGCTCGGCCACCACACAACCGGTTGCCTGATTCTGAGGACGAAAGGGAAGAGGAGGAATCACCACAGCTCCATAACAGGGCCAAGCTCGATTTGGGTGTCACGTTCAACAAAGAGGGGGACAGAGTAGAGGGTAAAAAGAAGAAGAAGAAGAAAACTCAGGAAAATGTTGCCAAGTTATCGTCCTTGAGCCTCTCGGGTAAAGAGCGATCTTTAGATCTTCGAAATGTCTCATCGGATCTCGAAGAGGAAGACCTAGAAATATCCGATCTGGCAAACAAGGCCGTCATCCATTCCAGCCCACCGCTCCCACCCAGCACTTCTCCTCTCGCGGCCATGCCGTCCCCCTCGAAGAAGCGCAAGCTTGTGGACTATAGTTCGGGAGGAGAAACTGGGGCCACAGACAACGACGACGCTGATGGCGACCCCGGCTCCAAGAAATCCTGGGCCTCCTCGGCAACATCTTCGGTGTCCTCCTTGCCTGAACGACGAGAACACGAAGGTGTAACACTGTCGGACCGCGTGCCAGACTCGATGTTCGCGCCGCGATCGTTGGCCACACCGCAGCGACAGCAGTGGGGTAGGCCGAAGAAGCAGAAGTACTCAAGCCAGCGCAAGCAGGAGGAGCGGAGGAGGAAAGGCGTTGTAAATCCGTTTGCGCGCGTTGGGTATTAAACCGGTGGTCTGCGAGCCATGTGGGCGGAAACACCAGGAAGCGGCCTCGGTGGGTATGATTTGAGGCCAGGCTTTCGTTTTTTGCATCGTGTTGGTCGTGTTCGAGTAGTTCTCACAGCTGCGGCCTCACCATCGTAGAGCTGCACTATGCAGTTCATCGCCGTTGAGTACGGTCACCGTCGCTTGCTTCGTGCTGAGTTTTTTTTATTCATGTTATTCAACTTATGGGTCCCCAGATAGATACCTGTTCGACTAGCTTGTTTCAATATTATTGAGATCGTGCCCCTCGCACTTGGAGGGGTTCTCAGGTCCTTCAGTCGTAGTGGGAAATACAAACACTTGATATCTAGGCTTTTCTAATATTAGGACTGGCAGATCCCGGTGGGTCCCCCTTTGCACTTCGTCTTCCTTGGTATAGTTATTTGACTCTCCGTCAAGAAGAGGGCAAAATAGCCCTATACGGCCGAAGGTTGAAATGAATTCTATAAGCCTAATCATACTGGCAATCGCAGACATAATACAGTCACGGACTGTATAGCCATTAATCTCGTCAGCTGATAACCATAGCTCTTAACCCTGGAGCGTCCTGCGGGGGCGCCCATAACCTCTCTTTCGCCCGTCGCACCCGAAATTGAGGCCTTATACAGACCGTAATATCAAGAACGGTTCGACCGTCCTGCGACTTGTGGAAGAACCGTATCGCACACAGATGAACCAACCCCCTTCCCATCAACCCAAAATCTCTGCGCGAGCTAAAAACTTTTTCATAAATGGGGTAGAGGCCAACACCACCACCACTACTACTAAAGGATAATAGGCTCGACCCGAACGTTCGACGCGTTTTGTTTGTTTTTTGGTCTTCGCCCTCGAGTTTTTTCTGGTTCGACGCGTCTGGCGAGTTGCGAAGCCAAGATCGAAGTTATTTTTGGGTGATAAGGACATGGAGACATTGCGTGATCTGCGTAACGTAACGCATGTGCTGGTACACGCCCGGGCGGGGAGGGAAGTTACGGCTTGTAGAGCCCTGCGGGGGAGGGGTAGGGGGAGATGAACGCAAGTAGGTAGGCCGCGGAACAGATTGAGGGAGATACGGAAGTTTCGAATAAGCAGAATTTCACTGGATTCAGGCTCGCTTCCACTAGCTACCAGGAAACAAACGGCCGGGCATACGAACACTCTTAATTCTTACTCTCCTTACCTACTGTCCTCTCCCGAGTCAACGCCTGTTTCTTGAGGTGAAGGTTGCAGGACGTTCCATGGGCCGGCCGTTACAAATCAAGATTAGTCCTTCACTTCCGCAACGTTGTAGAGAACCCTCATTTCCTTGTGATTGTGTGGGTGCTAGGTGCCTTGATTAGATACAAGCCAGCACACGCAGGTGGTGGATCGACTATACGCCCATATTAGAAGTCGTAGTGCTATCTTTGGAATAGGTACAAGCGTAACCGAGACTGAATAGACGTTAGGCCCAGGTGTTTGCAAGTTACGCCCATCCTGTGGTTGACTTCGTTCCCCATTCCCGTCCCGTCCAGTATCTGGTAAGAATAGGGAGAACGGAGCACACTCATATCTCGGGTTTTCTGTTGCTTCATCCGATGTTACTTCCGTACGGAGAACGAGGGGCCTCTTCCTCAGGAAGCAGCGGGGAATCAGAGGCTGAGTGGATGGATTGGTTGAGTGATCATGATCGAGTTGGATTGAGAGGAGCACACGTTCGAGGTTCGAAGAAGCGTAATGGAGACCGTACAACAACATGGGTGAAAGTGCGGGACTTGCAAGAGCAGGGGAAATCGCCGACGGAATCCTTCTCATTTTGTGATGTGATGCAAGGTGAGGGAGGCTAGAGCAGATCAGATCAGATCAGACCTAATGGAGAGGGAGAGGAATGGAGGGTCAACGCGGAATCAGCGTGGCAGACGCGCGGGTGAGCAGGCTCTGATCTCTGTGTTTGAACGCCGAGGTGGGTGTAGTACTGGCCGGTTTCTGCAGTTAGTCGGCCTGCGGAGGCGGTTTGCAGAGGCGCTGTTGGCGCTGTTGGCTGTTGCTGGCGGCCGGCTTGTTCCAGTGTTCTTCTCGTATATCTGCAGCCGAAAGTCAGCTTATAAATTATTATTTATTAGATGTGTGCCAGGTGAGATGAGGCGAGATTTCAAAGGAAACGCACATCGATGGGGCTACGCGATTGAAAAACTCACAATAGAGGATTGCGTATGTCTGCATATGTCTGCATATGCCCCCATATGGTAGACGAAGGTACGCGCGATTGGCATATTAGGCACCTTCCGAAGCGTTATCCATAGGCGTGATTGGCCATTGGCCAGGTGGGGTTAAGCCATCATGTCGGACGTCGGAAGTCGTCGGAAGACGTCGGATGGTGGAAGTTGAAAGATCACCCCTTTGCTCCCCGGCGTACTTACAAGCGCAAGGTACGCTGGACGGCCGGTTTCGGGGTGTCGGCTCATTACTGCGGTTGGTCGGCCTTTGGGAGTTGGGTTGGGAGTTGGGTTGATTGAGCAGGGCGCATTGATCATCATCACCAATGACAAATGGAGTGGGGTAGGCAGGCCAGCCCGGAGGTTAGCGCGGATAACGTGACCAACGTGACCAATGTGGTGACCAACGTGCGATAATGGCTCGCTTCACTCGTCTGCGGCCTATCGAGCCCCTAGCTGTCCATATATAACTCGGTTTCAGCCTCCACTCCATCCAACTGCTCTCCCCCCCCTCAACTAGGCCAATTCCAGTAGTCTTCGCATCCACATCCACATCCACATCCACAGATGCCTATATTCACTCTCGAGCATTATCTCCCCAACGACTCCGTCGAAGCCCAGGCCTGCGCGTTCGTCGAGTCAGTCCAAAAATCTTCTAATACCGGCCTTCTACTCACTCGCAACCCAACAGAAAAAACGCTATGCACACCCAGCTCGTAACCTGGAAGCACATAGCCCACGGTTCTGTTTACGACTCGCTCCGTCATTTCCTCGACGGCGACAGCGTATACCTCCCCCCAAGAAATTTCACCGAACTCCGCGAGGTCTTGTACGTCCCCTCGTCCCCTCATCCCCTCGTCCCCTCGTCCCCTCATCCCCTCATCCCCTCATCCCCTCTCTCCTTCCTCCTCCATCTCACACAACCTCCAGGGAACGCGGTGCCATCTCCTACATGTTCACCTACATTAGCCAACTCCGCGGCGGACTGCGCGGCTCGGAATTCAGTACTGTCCGTGTTTTATTCCCCACAACATGTCCCAGCTCCACATCTGACCCCCATTACAGATGAAACAACTCGCCTATGGGTCGCTACGCGACATCGTTGACAAAAACGCAAATGATTTCTTGCAGCTCTATTCCAACAAAGCCGATTGGCACGCAAAACCGCCCCGAGCCCTCCGCCAAGCTGGTCCCACTCTCACCTAGCTCCATTTGTCTTCGCCCGCGTCGTGGTTGTCGTGTCTGTCAGGAATTTGTCTCTGTCCGCCACCGGCCTATATCCGTAATCCTGCGTCAAGCAGCTTAGCACCACACGCTCCGGACACTAATGTTTTACTATCTTATCTTCTTCTTGCATGTTCTTGCATGTTCTTGCATGTTCTTCTTGCATTTCTTCTTGTCGCATTTGCATAGCCGTACGGACTCTCGCACTGCTGTTACCTTACCGTGTACCCAGTACCAGCGCCAAGCCGCTTGTGGAATCAATCCATCATACATTTGTCTTGTACTATATAACAACGTATAACCGTATAAGAAGCAGCCATAATAGATTTTTATCAGATTTTGCTCCGGTATTCACATTCCAGCTCGCCTGGCCTTCGGCCATTCCACCCACGTTGGACCTTCGGTGGGCGGGACTTGATCCAAACCACCTCCAGGACCCTCTGGACCCTCATACTGGGGCAAGGCAGTCATGCTGAGCCTTTTCCCCGCCCTCCTCTTTACCCTCGTGATCGGCGCGACGATGGTCAAAGCATCCGATGGATTTGCTAAAGAGTTTAAGCCGCACAAGCAGCTCCGAGGGCGTTTTCTCCATATCACCGACATGCACCCTGACCAGCACTATCTCTTTGGCGCATCGATGTCCTCGTCTTGCCATCGCCATCGCCCACGCAAACAACATGTGCGTGCGGGCTATTTCGGAACACCCTTCAGGTCAGTAGCCATCGCGCTCGCGGCGGCCCATACCCTCCATGGAAAAAATCACATAGATATCATTCTGATTGCATACTGATACTGTGGGCTATGGTGTAGCGAATGTGATAGCCCATGGACACTCACCAACCTCACGCTCGATTACTTGGAAAAAGAGTGGGCACACAACATCGATTTCGTAATTTGTACGTTTCCCCTTTATCACTATTTTTTGAGCACTCTCGATGCGAGGCTGACGCGTCGTAGGGACTGGCGACAACGCGAGGTGAGGGGGCAGTCCGATGACGCAATCCTTCCATATCAGGCGGCAGGGCTTAAAAATGATTTTCCCTTTGCTGCCCAGGCATGATAGCGACAATCGCCTNNNNAGTTTGTTGGTTGTGAGAGCGTGAGGAGTGCGGCTGTTTACGGTTAGATTAGGGTTATTGCAGGTCGGATGGGCGATGTCTTCAAGGGTATCCCAGTCGTGCCCACTTTAGGTCCGTTCGGCCCTCGATCCCTCGATCCGTGTCTAACATCACTTCATCCGTTCCAGGGAACAATGACATCTGGTGCGCCTCTTCTGGACGTATCCAGGCAAACCTCTTGACTCTCTAATAACCCTCCAGGCCGCACAACATCATGACTGCAGGGCCAAACAGCATCACCAACGAGTTCTCCGACATTTGGCGCGCGTTCATCCCCTTTTCGCAGTACCAGGTCTTCCAGCACGGAGGATACTATGCGTCCGAAGTTATCCCCGGCCAAGTCGCCGCCATCAGTCTGAACACATTGTTCTGGTACGACTCCAACAAGGGTCAGTCATGCCCCCCCCATTTTCGGGTAGAGATGAAGAAGGAGCACTGATTTCTGGCGTGTTACAACAGCGGTGGGAGGGTGTGTACCACGCGATGAGAACGACCCTGGGAATGTGGAGTTTGACTGGCTGGAGGTGCAGCTGGATCGGTTTAGGGAGAGGGGTATGCAGGTACGTACCAAAAAGCTCTTCGTATGATATGCGCCTGTACGGTGCGGCTCTAAACACTATCTGCGTCCCACCTTCCACAGGTCATACTCTCCGGGCACATCCCACCAGGTCCAGGGCTCTATTTCCCCGAATGCTATTTCCGGTACGGCCAGCTCTCCCTTCGGTTCCAGGACACGATCATAGCACACCTGTACGGGCACATGAACATCGACCATTTCTTCTGGGTCGACATCGAGGACGTGATGGAGGAGCCGCGCGAGCCGCGCATCCGTGCCAAGGACTTTGAAGCGCTCTACCAGCGCGAGGAGCTTCACAATACGCTACACAAGGATTTCAAGGACCTCAGAGCGCTCCGCAAAGTGCACTTTGATGACTATGCGGTGATAAACGTTAGCCCCAGTGTCATACCGGAGTACCTGCCTAGTTTCCGGATCTTCCAGTATAATACCACCGGCTATGAGGGACCTTCTTCCCTTCCCAGCCACGCTTACCGCGCCATGGCGACGGATGCGGATGATGGCGGTGAGCATGAAGAGAGGCGGAGGAAGAAGGGGTCCAAGAGGAAGCACGGACATCGGCACCCTAAGAAACCCGACTGTTCGCGGAAGGGAAACCAGGATCGGTGGGCGTGCCGTCCTTGGGGACCTCGACACGCGAATGCAGACTCGCCCAGTCGCAGTAACAGGCTGTGGTCCTTGCTCGGATATGCGCAGGTATGTGCCCATCTGGTGCCTCGATCGTCCACTCTTCGACCGTAACTGACAAGAACCCCTGAACGCGGGGACGTGGGGTGGATAGTACTTCCTCCGCGACCAAGCTACGGGGAATGTGACCCACCCGCCAAAGTACAAGCTGGAGTACCTGACCTTCCCGCTGGAGGCCTTGCACCCGCCAAATGACACGACGCTCGCGAAGAATTGGAGGCGCCCGATCCCGCGACACCTCCTCCCACACTCGCTACACAACGTCTCCCGGACGCGCAGCCGGTACGCTCCGTACCGCATGAAGGACCTCACGATCCCGCGGTGGATCCGGCTCGCGCGCAAGCTCGCCAAGCGCCAGCCGCTGTGGAATAAATTTGTTGGGTTCATGTATATGGGCGAGGACGATGACGATGTGGATGTGGAGGATTGGCGAGAGGAGGATGGGGATGAGGATATGGATGAGGATTGGGATGAGGATGGTCTTGACGAAAATGAACAGGAGGTCCTACAGGAGGGTCAGTGGTCGTTACCCACCAACCTGCGCAAGGATGAAGATGATCTTTTGCCATAAATGCGGAAATTGTGCTTTGTATCACCATCAATGTTACCAGGACTGTATTTTATTGTATAGGTGGATAGGTGGATAGGTGAAAAATTCCCGACCCGATTTATGTACAGTATTGCGAACATATATTCGGGGGTGAACGTGGGACTCAGGTTCATTGTTCTTGTCGGAGATGGAATTGGGCTCTCAAGTCAGGCTCTCAACAACCTGTGATGTCACAATTAATGCGAGAGGGACTTACTTGCAGAACTCGCCCGTTTGTGGCCCGGGAATCAAAGAGCAGGGAGTTTATGGACGGCCTTGGGTGGTGGAGATAGTGGAAAGCTGGCTCAGCGTGCTACGGTGCTGACGCAATATTCTCCCGGCCCCTTCCCCCCAACCAAAAAAAAGGCTGGCTCGGCGTTTCAGGCGTCACGAGGGTGCTTATACGTTGAAAGGCCTACTACTACAGTAATTGATTTGGTCACCGAGTTGATGACCGGAAGGTTTTATGTAAACAACCAGCAGAGCTAGAGAATAGTGGGTGGGACTAGAGAGCTTCCTATTTGGCTCAGAACTGTCCTGCCTTTTGCTACTAAGTCGAATTAAGTATTTCCTTGCAGAGTTGTCGAAGGGAGGGCATACAGAAAAGAAATGACGCCAGGACTCTTGTCATGCCATCGTTCGCTTCTCCACATGCCCCACACTCATATGCCCAGGATATTCAACTCAAAACGGCAAGGATCTCGGCCGTTGATTTCTTGGCCTATAGGGGGAATCCATACCTACCCCTTAAATGGAAATTCCCATCTGGGCCGCGCCTTGTTCAAGTCTCAGTGCGGGCCGCGAATTGGGTCGAGGACCAGAAATCGCGCGTCAGCGAGTAACAATGGCGAAATTTCTAGAAATATTGCTGATCGATCTAGTACAAGAAATGGGTTCATGACACGACAACCCAAAACAATCCTAGTTCTTCCCAGTGTATAAAGTAGAGGCAAGAGAGAAAGTCTGACCGATGGTCACTTCTAAGGAGGAACAAGACCCACCCCTGTTTGTAGTGATGCAACATGCGAGGTCAAGGAGCCTGACAGCCAACCAAGGAGTGAGTTGGTAGGAACCAAGCCACACTACTATTACTATGACACATGCAGCATGCATCTCGTGGTAGGACTTAGTGGCATCTCCTTTGGATTAGGGTTGGCTGGCCGTTCCAAAGAACGATACTCACCAGCTTAGAGAGAACACGAGAGGGCACCCCAAAGGGACAGTGACAAGGTCAGAGCCCACATAGGAGAGCCCTTCATCCTTCATTCCAAGGTGGCAATAAAGCTTGCGATGGGATCTGGTCGACCAGTGTATGTAGCTGAGTAAGCAATGGGATGTGCTTTGTGAGGAATTTATTGCCACTCCTCATTTTACGTCTGCCTAGGCTTTCAAGGCATCAGACACAAAAACCTTCAAGAGGCGCTGAAGTGCATTGAGATGATAATGGCCGAAGAACTTTACATAATTTATGCTGAAGCATTGTCGCAAGCTTGAACTCTATCGGCCCTAATCAGAGTGCGAAAGACAATTCAACAGGTTCGTCTGTGGACAATTAATGGAGATACGGCGTCTTACCCTCCCCCTATCGCGCCAAATTTCAGCAACAATGAGCAGAATCACTCCAAGATCTGCAACAAGGCAATCCCGTGGCTAGCAAGGTGTCGACCTATAGGAGTAATTGATGTTACTCGTGCGGAGAGCGGCTATGTTTTTCGTTCGTTTCTTTCCAAGTTTGGTAAAGCCATTGAATATGGACCTCGATTGTGATTGAGAGCTGTGTCCATCATTGCGGCGGTCTTCCAAACAAGCAGAGTTGTGGTTACTCATAACTACCCATGGATATATCTCACAGGTCATCGGCAGGTCTCACCCGATTCCAATGCAATATCAGAGGCGACCGACTCGCGATGGAGGAGCACCTGGATTCAAAACCTCACTGCAAGAGGCTTTCTTCGGTGTTCTATCCCGATGTCGGGAGGGTCATCGAGATGGGCACATGTGCACTTCCCAAGTGTTACAAGGCTGCTAAGCGAATCGATACAGAGTTGGTAGAACCGACGCCATCGATGGGTGATCCGACCGATTAGGAAAGCGAAGGTTTATATTTGACTCACAAAGGCGACCCAACATTCGATGGCATCCCCTCCACCAGTCACCATGCCTGCTGCCCAAGGATCTTTCACTTTTGACGCTATGTGGACCAAGCTGATATATCAATCGACCCGACCTACTGACAAATACCTCCAGTCTTCTCGATATGGACGGAACACTAGTAAGTGATCCTTCGGGTCATATGGATAAGGACCCTCATATCATCCTTAATCAGGTGGACTCGACTCCTGGTGTGATTGGTGCTTGGGAGAGTTTCACAACGACCTATCCTGGGCTCAATGTACCGGAGATTTTATCACGTATGATGCCTCTATATTCTCATCCCCAAACAACCTATCGCTTACGTTCGCTCTATAGAGGCACATGGGGTCCGGACCATTGACAATTTGAGGCGCTACTGCGGGATAGATAATGAAGAGACTTTGGTGGTGAGTCAAAGACTTCGCGATGGCCGCATAGACAAGATATCTGACCCTTGGCCACCCTTGGGATTTAGAAAGAAGCATCCAGATTTGAACTAGAAATCATTCGCGCGTCAAAACGGGACGGACGAGCTGGAATCGTTCTGCTTCCCGGTGCAAAGGAGGCTATAACCACTCTGAGCGTGAGCGTTCTGATCTTTTGTTTCTGAAATTCAACTGATATCGCGGACTGGATGCAGGGAGCAACGCCACCTGCGACTGGGCAGCTTTGGGCGATCTGCACCAGTGGTACGCCTTCGTCTGTAATGTATTTTTGTCTTTGGCCTTACTTTCAACGATTTGGGGGTTTTGAACTGCCAGCGACACGAGAATATGCCGCAGAAGCGTTAGAGTTTGCTGGTATTCCCAATCCTGCGGCCTTTGTAGTTTCCCAAGATGTACCACGGGGTAAACCACAGTATGGATAACGTCCAAGTGCCGAGGACCTATGCTTACTCCCACAGCCCGGATCCCTATCTTCTTGGTGCTCTCAAGGCTGGTGATTCACGATAGTCCCTACCTGTCTATTCCATGCTTATGGACTCTCAGGTCTTGTCGTTGAGGATGCACCGTCAGGTATCCGAGCAGGAAAGGCAGCAGGCGCCAAGGTTCTCGGGCTCTTAACTAGCCATTCATTTGACCAGGTGAAGAAGGAGGAACCAGACTGGATAGTAGAAGATCTCTCTAAGTAAGCGTAGGCACACTGCTCGGACCAGTGCCTAATTGTTTCCACTCAGAGTTTCGTTCGAGGTCAAAGACAATAAGGTCGTGATGACATTCGCCCCCTAGATCGAATGAGCCCATATACCACGCAGATCTCTTTGACAGGCGTTGCTGCGTTGCTGTTTTCTTACAATGGATGGAATTCGGTTGACTTTCTCGCTGGTAAACCAGCTTCTAGTAAGATCTCCTGACAATTTTGGGAAATCGTCGGAAAGGTGGCGAGTCGTCTCGATGAAGCGTCACCTGAACGCTCCGCTTTAATTACCACAGCAGTCGAGCCCACAGCGACCTCAAATTGGATGAAACGACCCATCTAAACCTTTTGTTTTCTTCTTACCTTCAACTCACCCTCAGGACCGCCTTAATTGCATCTAGTATATCGTCACGTACTGGAGCTCCGATCCAATTTGATCGGCACATTCTTTCTCTCCGGACTTCGTTGGTTTCACCCTCTCGTTCACACTTCACATTTTGTTTCTTATATATATATATATCGTCCTTGGCCGCAGAAATTGATGTGCCGGGCTTGATGTGGGACCATGTTGTCATCTTTGATGGACCATATCGATCGTCCAAACAATTCGGGCTTATGTATCATTCCTACTTGCAACTCCGAGCAATATCTGGAAGGGCACTGTTGTAGAATTGAGTTGACATTAGTCAATTGCTGAGAGCTTGAAACGAGTTCTGCAGTGACTTGCAGCCCGTCTTTGTGTGCCGTGACCTGGGGTTGCAAGTTTAGGGTGGGTAATTTTCATGACCGGCCTTCTAATTCTTAGGGTGCGATCCGCGCGGGCTCGGGCTTCGTCCCTGGTGACAACGCGTACAACTTGCCCACGCCACACGGTGGTCGTCATTGATCGTATTCTAAGTACCTACTCACCTACAGGGCCAAAGGGGGCTTTCACCAATGAACCCCCGTCTCGACTTCCAAGCAGGGTGTCGGAGTATTGGTGTTCTCGTCTTAATTGTTACGGCTCGATTTTTTACTATGGCGACCGAGCTTCGGTCATATGCAAGCTTGCAGATCAAGCCTCCGTGTTCTTGGCAATTTCCCCTCCCCATTCCATTAGTTGCTCGCTTATCGGTTACGATTATATAAGCAATCTCGTCGTACTTAGAGGGTAATAGACAAGAGGCTTTAATTTTCGTCACAGACCCAATTCGCGAGCAGCACAACGTCTTATGGCTATTTCCCTCTGAGTGCATAGGGAGTGTGTACCCTACGAATGGGGGAGCCTACCTTCGCCCCACCATCAGCGGTTCTTACGAAAGGCTCTTCTTTGCTCCTATAATGAAGTGGAGGCACCCGTGTTCGTCCGATGCCAACCCCATAAACGAAATTGACGAAGATACGGACAGCAGCAGACGCCTCAGTGAAGGAGGATGTGGTCGAGAGTTCAGGGCTAAGGCGCGAGAATAGGTTAACGTCTACCTATAGATTTAGGGGCAATCGCAAAAATGATGACTACAAGATAATATAAGTATTGGATAAATGGATAAGTGTTCTATCGTGCCGGGCAAACAGAAACGCCGGGGCGACCCTCCCACCGTTGCCGTCAGTGTGATCAGGCGCACGAGATTCGAATGTTCGAGTGCGGAAGAACGAGGTTTGGAGCCGCCGGAGGGAAAACAGGCGAGGCTCGTAGGCATGCGGCCCTTCTTCCAGCTTACTTCGCTCTTTATGTTCGTAGGATTATGATAACGATTTGTACCTCTGAACCTGCATCAGGGACCTTGCTGCTTATGTCGTTCCGCGTTGTACACCGATTCACTCTCTCCTCATTCACACCATACTTGGTGTAGCGTAGGTGTCCGCCGCCTGAGCCCGTCTAGCATAATAACGAGCAACCACTGCTTCACAAGGACCACAGTAGTAGTGACGGGGATGTACCGATCTAAACCTTATTATAATAATCCTGCCTTGATCCTTGCCAAAGACCGTCCAAAATGCTGCCTCCCTCGGATTCGGTCGCTCTCTACTCTGAAGGGACCTTTGAGGAACATGTAAGCTCATAAGGTTGCTGGGTACCGCACGGCTGCCTCATTCAATCGCCTCGCAAAAATCTTAGATTCAAGAATTGGTCGATTACTTGGCTCGGGGACGTGTAGACGACGCGCGGGTGGCATATATCAAGCCTTTCTCTAATGCTTTGCTACCAGGAGGCGATCGACCGCCTTTTGAGGAGAGTCAGTCGCGGCGACGAGAGGTCTTGGGGCTAGTCCTGGAGGGGGTGAAAGGGTTGGGTGATGGGAACGACAAGGGTTCGTATTCTACTACTCACTAAACTGCCTTGGCCATTGCTCAAGCGTGCTGCGCGATGTCTAGAGGTTGAAGGATTCCTCAATCTTCTCGTTTCGCACATTTTGGAGAACTACCCTACTGCGCCGGAAGCGATGCCACACATCCAGAAGCTCATATTCGTAGTAAAGTCGTCACCCCGTCCGATTTACTTAAAATGTCGCATGTATGCCCATTTTCTTCGAACTTTCATTTGCCTAACAGTTCACTAGACTCTCTAACATCTTCAATGTCACATCACGATCCTCACCTTTGCGATTGCAAACTTATTTGGCCATCGTAGAGATAGCGAGTAAGAGCGAGGACTACGACGCCTTGCAATTAGAGTCGGTTGATTTTGAGAAGTGGCTCGCGGAGTGTAATGTTTCGATAGAGGAG
>WNFL01027236.1_pt1 | contig 43673 bp, 36 predicted proteins | sample 5400361 | NCBI WGS metagenome assembly WNFL01 (sample SAMN13153351, study PRJNA577476) | soil metagenome | isolation source: 40 cm soil on Douglas fir-dominated hillslope | place: USA:California | collected 2013-09-17 | reverse complement strand
TATTCGGGGTCGTCGGGGAAGAAAGGCTCGGTGTCGGCGTATGCCGCCACCGGCTTCGCGACGACTTCGCGGCGGGCACCGAGCCCGCGCAGGACGTCGCCCGCGCGGCGCGAAGGGCTCGCGTGGCGGGGGCGCTGCTCCGCCTGGGCGACGCGCTCGGAGGTCTTGAGGAGCGAGTCGGGGGTCAAGCTGATGGAATCGATCCCCTGCTCGACGAGGAACTCGGCGAAGTCGGGGAAATCGCTGGGGGCCTGTCCACAGATGCCCACCTTGCGCCCCGCCTGCCGGGCGGCGGCGATGATCCGCGCACACGCCTGCTTCACCGCCGCGTTGCGCTCGTCGAACAGCGGCGCAACCAGCGCGGAATCGCGGTCCACGCCGAGGCACAGCTGCGTCAGGTCGTTCGACCCGATGGAGAAGCCGTCGAAGATGCGCGCGTACTCGTCGGCGAGGAACACGTTCGAGGGCAGCTCGGCCATCACGTAGACCTCGAGCCCGTCCTTGCCCTGCTGAAGGCCGCACTCGCGCAGCACCTCGAGCACGCGGCGGCCCTCCTCCGGCGTGCGGCAGAAGGGCACCATGACGAGGAGGTTCTTGAGGCCGAACTCCTCGCGCGCGCGGCGGATGGCCTTCGCCTCCAGCGCGAACCCCTCCTTGTACTGCGGGTGGTAGTAGCGCGAGGCCCCCCGCCACCCGATCATCGGGTTCTCTTCCACCGGCTCGAACTTCCGCCCGCCGACGAGCGTGGCGTACTCGTTCGACTTGAAGTCCGAGAGGCGCAGGATGACCGGCTTGGGGTGGAACGCCGCCGCGATCACGCCGATGCCTTGCGAAAGCTTGTCGACGAAGTACTCCGTCTTGTCGGCATGGCCTCGCGTGACCGCGTCGACCTCGGCCCGCGCCTCGGGCGACAGCTCCTCGTACCGGGTCAGCGCCAGCGGGTGGACCTTCACCCAGCTCGCGAAGATGAACTCCATGCGGGCGAGCCCCACGCCGTCGTTGGGCAACATGGCGGCGGAAAAGGCCTGCTCCGGGCTGCCCACGTTGAGCATCATCTGCGTGCGCGGCCGCGGGAACTGCGACGGGTCCAGCTCGTCGACCTCGTACTCGAGCGCCCCGCGGTAGATGCGGCCCTGCTCGCCCTCGGCGCAGGAGAGGGTCACCGTCTCGCCGCTGGGGATCTTGCGCATCGCATCCGGGCTGCCCAGCACCGCCGGGATGCCCAGCTCGCGTGCGACGATGGCCGCGTGCGAGGTCCGGCCGCCCCGCTCGGTGACGATCCCGGCGGCCATCTTCATGATCGGCTCCCAGTCGGGATCTGTGCTCTCGGTGACCAGGATCTCCCCCCGCTGGAACCCGCCGAATTGCGAGGGGCTGCCGATGACGCGGGCTTGCCCCACCGCGATGCCCTCACCCACCGCCAGCCCTTGCGCGAGCTGCTCGCCCTTCCCGGTCAGCCGGTAGATGCGCAGCGCGGCGCCCTTGCGATTCGAGTGCACGGTCTCGGGGCGGGCCTGCAGGATGAACAGCTCGCCCGTCTGCCCGTCCTTGCCCCACTCGATGTCCATCGGCGAGTCCGCGCCGCGCGCCCGGGCGTAGTGATCCTCGATCTGCAGCGCCCAGCGCGCGAGCTGCAGCACCTCGTCGTCGCTCAGGCAGGCGCGCGAACGCATCTCGTCGGGCACGGGCTGCAGCTCGACCAGCTTGCCGGAGCCCGGAGCCGCGTAGACCATCCGCTGCTCCTTGCTGCCGACGGTCTTCCACACCAGCGACCGGTGTCCGTCGCGCAGCGTGGGCTTGTGCACGTAGAACTGGTCCGGGACCACCTGCCCTTGCACCACCGCCTCGCCCAGGCCCCAGCTGGCGGTGACCAGCGCCACGCCGCGGTGGCCGCTCTCCGGGTCGAGGGTGAAGAGCACGCCCGACGCGGCCAGGTCGGAGCGGACCATCTTCTGGACGCCCACCGACAGCGCCACGTCGAGGTGGTCGAATCCCATGTCCTCGCGGTAGCCGATGGCCCGGGCGGTGAAGAGGCTCGCGAAGCAGCGGCGCACCGCGTCCAGCACCGCCTGTTCGCCTTGGATGTTCAAATAGGTGTCCTGCTGGCCGGCGAAGCTGGCGCCCGGCAAGTCCTCCGCCGTCGCCGAGGAACGGACGGCGACGTCCGCTGACTCCACTGAATATCTGCTGGACAGCTCTCGATAGGCCGCGAGCGTTTCCTCCCGCAGGCCGGCCGGAAGCTCCGCCGAGGTGATGAGGCTGCGGAGCTTGGCGCTGCGCTCCACCAGGTCGTGCACGTCGTCTCGCCGCAGGCCCGAGAGAAGCTCGCCGACCGCCCCCTCCACGCCCGCTTCGCGCAGGAAATGGCGGTATGCGTCGGCGGTGATGGCAAACCCGTCGGGGACGCGCACGCCCAGGCGCGTTAGAGATCGGATCATCTCGCCGAGCGAGGCGTTCTTGCCTCCGACCAGGCCCACGTCCGACAGACCGACGTCCGAAAACCAGCGAACGAAGCGCATGCACGCCCTCCTCTGGCACGAGGTAGTCACGGCTACGCCGCAACGCATCGGTCGCGTTCTGGACAGACCGTCCGCTGGCCTGGCCGCTGCGGGACGGGCGTACAGGTCCCACCTTACGCACGGCGAGGGGCTGACATTTTGGAGGTTTCATCATGCGACGGATGTGGTGGCTGGCGACGATTCCAGCCCTGGCGCTCGGTTGCGCTTCGGGCTCCTCGAACCAAAAGATGAGCGAGGCGACTCATACGCAGACGCAGGCACAGGCGGCCCTGCAACGGGCCGCAGATGCCCAGAAGCGCGCGCTGGATGAGCAGCAGAAGGCGGAGCAGCTCCAGCAGGACCTGATGCAGAAGCAGAGAGAGGTGAGCGACACGCAGGCGAAGTTGACCACGCAGAGGACCAAGGCCGAGGAGGCGCAGCGGGAGGCACAGATGGCCAGCGCCGACGCACAGCGCGAGGCCCAGGTCCAGCAGGACCAGGCCTCGCAGGCGCAGCGCCGCCAGGCGCAGTCGGGCACGGGCAGCAACACGAGCAACACGTCGAGCTCGGGCAATACGTCGAGCTCGGGCAATACGTCGAGCCCGAGCAACACGTCGAACCCGAGCAACACCTCGGACCAGAGCAACGCGCCGAACCCGAAGCAGTAAACAAAGAGAAGTCCTTCGCGGTTCACGTCCGGCGCGAGGTCGCGTCGGCGACCATCTCTTCGATCCGCCCCAGCGCAGTATCGATTTCCGCCTGGGGCGGGCCGAAGGAGAACCGGGTGTAGCTGCGGAAGCGCGAGGCGCGCCGGCTGCGCCGCTTGCCGGGGTTCACGTCGAAGAATTCGCCCGGCACGGTGATCACCTTGCGCTCCAGCGCACCGCGGAAGAAGCCCATGCCGTCGTTGAGCGGCGGCGGCAATCCCGAAAGGTTGCCCCAGACGTAGAACGTGCCGTCGGGAGCGCGGTCGGCGCGAATGCCGAGCCGCTCCAGGCGGGAGAGCATGCGATCGCGCTTCTCGCGGAACACCGCGTGCGTGGCCAGGGTCTCGGCGCGGACGTGGTCGTCGTCGAGCAGCGGGATCGCCGCGCGTTGCAGGGGCTTGCTGCCACCGCCGTCGAGGAAGGACCCCGCGCTGGCCACGGCTTCGATCACGGTCTTGGGCGCGACCGTCCACGTCACCCGCCATCCCGGGTAGCGCCAGTTCTTGGTCAAGCCGTCGAACAGCACCACCGGATCGCGGTCGACGTCCTCGACGTAGCGCGCGGCGCTCTCGATGGGCAGGTGGCCCGGCCGGGAGCTCCACACGTAATGGCTGTAGAACTCGTCGACGAGCAACGCGCACTCCAGCTCGCGCGACAGGCCCACCCAGCGCGACAGCTCCTCGCCCTGGACCAGCTTGCCCGTCGGATTGCACGGGTTGGAGACGAGCAGCGCGGAAAGCCCGCGGCCCTGCACCTCCCGGCGCAGATCGTCCGCGGTGAACGCGTAGCCGCGCTCGCCCTCCAGCAGGATGGGGATGGCGGTGAAGGCGCGGAAGATGTCGAGCAGCTCCTCGTACGCCGTGTAGTCCGGTAGGAAGTGGCCCAGGTTGATGTGACCCAGCGAGGCCGCCGCCCGCGTCAGCGAGGCGCGGCCGCCGCCCGAGATGGAGACGTTCTCGGCGCTGTACTGGGAAGGCATCCCGCGCCGGTAGAGCCGGTTGTAGAGCGAGGCTACCGCCTCGCGCAGCTCCCAGATCCCCGGCACCGGCGCGTACTCCTGATCGTCCACCTCGATGCCCACCTGGTGCACGCGGGGAGGCGCGCCAGGCAGCTCGCCCGTCTCCGGCTGCCCCTGGCCCAGGTTGCACCAGCTCGGATCGCGCGAGCGGTATCCCCGGCGGTGCGCCTCGGAAGTGACGTAGATGACGCCCGTGCGCGGGACGCTGCGGAACGCCGGGATGACCACCTCGTCTGCCACGGGAGGAGGGTAACACCGGGCGCCGCGGCGGCGCACAATTCAGCGCGCCCCGACGTTTCGCCGTAGAGTATCCCGGTGCGAACCGCGATGTTGCTCCTCCTCTGCGCCACGGCCGCGGGTGCGCAGGATGCGTTCGAGATCCAGGTCTACGACGTGAGCACTGCGCCCGCGCTGACGCCGGGGGTGGAGCTCCACGTCAACGGCGTGCTGCAGGGATCCGAGCAGCGCTCACCGGCGGGCGAGCTGCCCACCAATCACGTGGTTCACGCCACGCTCGAGCCGCACCTGGGCCTGACCGACTGGCTGGAGGCAGGCGCGTATCTGCAGTCGGCGCTGCGTCCCGACGGCACGTACGACTACGCCGGAACCAAGCTGCGGATGAAGGCGCGGCTTCTGGAACCCGCGTTCGGGTGGCTTTACCTGGCGTTGAACGGCGAGCTGTCCTGGATCCCGCCGGAGTACGAAGCGGCGCGGCGCGGCGGCGAGCTGCGGCCGATCCTCGAGGCGCACAGCGGCCGGCTCGGACTGTGGCTCAATCCGATCGTCTCCTTCGAGCTGCACGGAGGGTTCCATCCGGAGCTGGCGCCGTGCGCCAAGGCGGCGTGGTCGGTGAGCGAAGCGGTCTCGCTCGGCGTCGAGTACTACTCCGTGCTGGGGCGCATCGAGGGCCTGTCGCCCGTCAGCGAACAGGTGCACCGCGCGTTCGGCGTCATCGATCTCGCCACGCGGTGGCTGGGTCTGAACCTCGGGGTGGGCGGCGGCTCGGGTGCCGACTCGTTCATCGTCAAGGCGATCCTGGAAGTGCACCCGCCCGAGGGATGACGCTCACCGGCGCCTTCGTGATGGCAGCCGCGGCGCCTTGCGCGCGGGCGGCTCCGAGACGGGCTGCGGATCTTCGTCGAATAATGGACGCCGCCGCACCTGGACCGTCACGCCGAGCAGCCCGCCCAGATCGATCCCGGCGAGGTGCAGGCCGATCCGGGTCTCGGTCTCTTGGCCACGCGGAGGCCTTCGCGGACCGCGCGCACGCCGGCGATCGTACTGCCGCCGCAGCTCCGGATCGGACAGCACCACGTACGCGTCGGTAATCTCGCGGAAATGCTCCACGGCCGACGGGTCCTGGTTGACGTCGGGGTGGAAGGTCCGGGCGAGCTGACGGTAGACGGCCTTGATCGCGTCCTCGGTCGCGTCGTCGCGGAGCCCCAGGACGGCATAGAGATCGCGCATCACCGCTTGAACCTCGGCAGCCGGACGCCTTGCCGCAAGGCGGGAGCGAACAGATCGCCGACCTCCTTCAGGCGGTCGGGGACCGTGCGCAGGTTGAACCGCTTGGGATCGAGCCCGGGCTCCACTTCGTTCCAGCGTAATGGGGTGGAAACGGGCGCGCCATCCACGCCGCGAAGGGAATACGGAGCGATCACCGTCTTGCCGTACCCGTTCTGCAGGCAATCGAAGTACAGGCGGCCCTTCCGTTTTTCCTTGGCGCGCTCGAGGGTCACCTGCGGCAGCTTCTGTGCCACGGTCTCCCCGACCGACAGCGCGAACGCCTGCGCGTCGTCGTAGGTATGTCCGGGCGCGAGCGGCACGAACACGTGCAGGCCGCGCTTCCCCGTCGTCTTCGGGACGCTCGGCAGCCCGAGCCGGTCGAACATCCCGCGCAGGATCTGGGCAACCTCGATGGCCTGCTCGATGTCCTTGCCGTCCGCGGGATCGAGGTCGAACACCACCCAGTCCGGCATGGTCAGGCTCTGCGCGCGGGAGTGCCACATGTGCAGCTCGAGCGCGGCGTGCTGGGCGAGCCAGCGCAGCGTCTCGGGCCGATCGACCACCAGGTGCCGCACCGGACCCTTGGAGGAGGGCGTGTCGACCACCTTCGTCCACGGCTCCGCCTTCTGCCCCGTGTTCTGCTCGAACCAGCCTGGCTTGCCCACGCCCTGGTTCCAGTGGATGACCGCCAGCGGCCGGTCCTTGATCGCGGCCAGCAGCGGCCCGGAGACGGCGTCGTAGTAGTCGGCCACGTCCTTCTTGGTGATCCCGTCCTTCGGATAGAGCACGCGGTCGGGGTTGGTGAGCTTCACCTCGACGGGGCCAGCCATCTCCGCGGACCCCGACCTCTGCCCCGCCGCCTCCTCCGACCTCGCACTCGACCTCGAGCTCGCACTCGACTTCGAAGTCGACCTTGCGCTCGACCCCTTCGGTGGCGCGGCGGGCTTCTCTCGCACCGTCTCCATCGGCGTCTTGTCCGGCCGCAGGCCCTGGAAGCTCGGATGGCGCAGCTTTCCGTCGCTGGTCCACTCCGAGAAGCGGACCTGTGCGACCAGCCGCGGCTTCACCCAGTGCGCATCGCGCAGCCGGGGCGCTCCGCGCACCTGCGGCTCGTCCACCTCGTCCTTGCGCAGCTCGTCGAGCAGCTCCTTGCGCTGCTTCGCGGAGAAGCCCGTCCCCACCTTGCCGGCGAACTCCAGCGTTCCACCCTCGTTCACACCGAGCAGCAACGCGCCGATCCCGCTGGAAGCCGATCCTTCGCCCGGCGTCCACCCCACGATGGCCAGCTCCTGGGTGGCGAGCGCCTTGAGCTTCAGCCAATCGTGGCTGCGCCCCTTCTGGTAGGGAGATCCGCGCCGCTTCAGGATCACGCCTTCCCAGCCGTCCCGCGCGGCGTCCTTCAGCAGATCTTCCACGCGCCCTTGCAGCTCCTCGCTCACGCGCAGATTCCCGGCCGTGTTGGAGAGCAAGCTGCGGAGCAGGTCGCGGCGCTGCTCGATCGGACGCGGGCGGATGTCCTCGCCGTCCAGGCGCAGCAGGTCGAAGGTGAAGAGCAGCGCCTCGTCGTTCTTCCCCTGCTGGATCAGCTCGAACCGCGGCACGCCCTTCGCATCCGGGATGGCGATCTCGCCGTCGACCACCGCGTCGCCCACCACCAGCTGCGAGAGCGAGCGCGCGATGGCGGGGAAGCGCGCGGTCAGGTCGAGCCCGTTGCGGGTCCACATCGCCACGCGGCCGTTGGACACTGCGCAGAGGGCCCGGTAGCCGTCGTATTTGCGCTCCTTGATCCAGCTCTCCTCGTCGGGCGGCGGCTCGCTGACCAACGTCGCCAGCATCGGCGGCAACAGGCCCTCGAGGAGCTTCTCCGGCGGCGGGCGCGGCGCGCGCAGCGTGCCCGCGCGCTCCGGCCCGCGGGTGGCGACGCGCCCGCTGACCACCGACTCCGGCCGCTCCGCGATCACGTCATAGCCGGGGTTCTCCTTGCCGTCCTTCGCCTTGAACATCAGCCATTGCGACTTGGTACCTTGCGCACCGCCGGCGCCGCCGGTGCGCACCAGGTGCCATTCGCCGTCGAGCTTCTTGCCGTGGAAGCGGACGCGCAGGTGCCCTTTCTTGCGCTGCTCGCTCGGGGTGCCGGGCGGGACCGCCTCGTACGTTCCGTTGTCCCAGATGAGCGAGTCGCCGGCGCCGTACTCGCCGTCCGGGATGCGTCCCTCGAAGTTGCCGTACTCCAGCGGGTGGTCCTCGGTCTGGATGGCCAGCCGCTTCTGCCCCGGATCGTACGAGGGTCCCTTGGGGACCGACCACGAGGCGAGCGCGTCGTCCATCTCCAGCCGCACGTCGTAGTGCAGCCGGCTCGCGTCGTGCTTGTGCACCACGAACGACGGGCGTTCCTCGGAGGGCCTCGCGGACCCGGGCGCCGGCTCGGACGTGATCCCGAAGTCCCGCTTCGCTTCGTACTCAGGCAGTCGTTTGCGCAAGGCGGCGCCGTCCTTGCGGGCGCGCCTCCCCGCGGAAGGCCGGGCGGGCGCTCGCTTCCCTTTCTTACCGCGGACGGACACCGGCGTACGTTACGCACGGAGGAAGTCGATCAATAGCCCGTTCACCTTCTCGGGCGCGTCGGCCTGGACCCAGTGGCTCGCCTCGGGGATGGGGGCGAATCGCAGGTCCGGCACCCACTCGCGCTCGGGCTCGGCGATGTCGCGGATCAGGTACCGGTCCTTCTCGCCCCAGATGACCTGCACCGGCCGTTCGATCGGCTTCCAGCGGGTGTGCGTCGGCCGCTGGAGCATCGCCCGATACCAGGCCAGCATTCCGGTCAGCGCGCCCGGCTCGCGGGCCGAGGCGACGATCTGCTCGATGTCCTCGTCGGTGTACGCGCCGGGTCGCTCCGGATCGTATCGGAACAGCCGGCGCAGCAGGAAGAAGTCGCCCGCGCGCAAGAGCGCCTCCGGCAACCAGGGGACCTGGAAGAACAGCGCGTGCGAGCCGCGCAGGATCTGCCGCGGTCTCTTCAGGGCGCGCGACAGCCGCGCCGGATGGGGAGCGTTGAGGATCGCGAGCCGGTCGAGCCGCGCCGGGTGCCACATGGCGAAGAACCAGGCCGCGGCGCCGCCCCAGTCGTGACCCACCACGTGGGCGCGATCCGCCCCGAGCGCTTCCACCAGCCGCGCCACGTCCGCGGCGAGCACCTCGATCCGGTACGCGTCGAGGTCGCGGGGCTTGTCCGACTTTCCGTACCCGCGCAGGTCGGGCGCGACGGCGCGGAACCCGGCGGCCGCCAGCGCGGGCATCTGGTTGCGCCAGGATACCCAGCACTCGGGGAACCCGTGCAGGAGCAGCACGAGCGGGCCCTGCCCCATCTCGGCGCAGTGCAGCCGCACGTCGCCGATGTCGACCATGCGGTGCGCGACGTCCATGCCCGGTGCCTACCACGGATGCGGCCTTTCTCCGGGGCGCTCCCTACCTTCCGGGAAATGCCAGGAGGCGCGATGGGCATCCTCGATCGACTGTTCGGGCAAGAGCGACCTTCCAGCCCCAAGGACGTGCAACGAACGCCCGAGGCCAGTCCGAACGACCAGGCGCTGGAGCGATATCGCTACCTGGTGCGCACGGCGCCACCGGAGGCGATCGAGCAAGCGCATCGGGAAGCGTTCGAGAAGTTGACGCCCGAGCAGCGGCAGCAAGTGCTCCGGGAGCTGAGCGCGGCGGCGCCGCCTGACGAGCGGGTCGCCGACCCTGCCCGCGCCGATCCACAGACCCTTGCGCGCATGGCGACCCGGGCGGAGGTTCGCCAGCCCGGGACCGTGGAGCGCACGCTGGGCGGTCCCGGACTGGGTGGGATGTTCGCCAGCTCGCTCCTGGGGAGCGTAGTCGGGAGCGTGGTCGGCTCGGCCATCGCGCATCAGCTCCTGGGCGGGTTTGGACACTCACCCGGTGTTGGAGCCGAATCAGGGTCCGACGCCACCGCGGACCAGGGCGACCAGTCGGCTTCAAATGAGGCCGACGCCGAGGAGGCCGATGCCAGCGGCGACTCGGACAGCGACGGTTTCGGAGACGATCTCGGCGGCGGCCTGGGAGACGACGTGTAGCCGACCCACCGCGTCAGCCGTCCTCCCGAGGGTGGTCGTCGACGGATTCGACGGGGCTCGCCCGGCCGGAATTCAAACGCTCGGCGGCTCGCCCGCGGGGATGCAGCAGACCCGCTCCTCGCCGCAATCGCAGACGTGGACGAGCCGGTCGTCCGGACCCGCCGGCGACATGGTGAGCAGGCACCAGTAGATGGCGCTGGATTCGTTGCGCAAGGCCCACAGCGCCCCGGGGTCGCCGTGCACTCCGCTCGTCTTGGCGCGGAGGAACTTGCACAGCCGCGGCGTCTCTTCCGAGCTCATGCCAGGCCTCCCGCCGCCCGCAGCGCGCGCAGCACCGCCGCCTGCAGCGCCGGCAGCTTGTGGCCGTTCTTGTCCAGCGGCGTCGCGCCTTCGGTGGCGAGCCGAGCCGCGTCGCGCGCCGAGGCCTGGTCGAGCTTCTTGCCCAGGAGCACCTTCTCCACCCCGGGCACGCGCCAGGGCACGGGCGCCGCGGCGCCCAGCACGACGCGCGCCTCGCGCACGATGCCGCCGTCCAGGTCGAGCACGGCCGCGGCATCCGCCAGCGGCCAGTCGAAGGTCTGCTTCTGCATCAGCTTCACGTACCCGCCGCGGCGACCGGTGGGGACGCGGACCTCCACGATCAGCTCACCCGGCTGCAGCACGTTCTCCCGGGTGACGTCCTGCTCCGGACGGACGAAGAACTGCTCGACCGGCAGGGTCCGCTCGCCGCGCGGCCCCTGGAGCTTCAGCGAGGCTCCCAGCGCGACCAGCGCCGTCGCTGCGCCGCTCGGGTGCACGATGGCGCAGCGGTCGTTTCCGAATACGGCGTGGTCCTGGTTCTCGCCCAACAGGGCGAAGCACTCGGTGCCGCCCTTCTTCCGGCAATGGAACAGCTCGCTGCGGAAATAAGGACAGCGCGGCCTCTGGGCCAGGTTGCCGCCCAGGGTGGCCAGGTTGCGGATCTGCGGCGTGCCCGCCCAGCCCGCCGCCGCGGCCAGCGCGCTCGCGCCCTTGACCACCAGCGGGTCCTCGGAGAGCCGCGCCAGCGTGACCAGCGGGCCGATGGCGAGCGCGCCCTTCTCCTCGCGGAGGAAGTCCAGCCCGGAGACCCGGCGCAGGTTGACCAGCGCCGCGGGTTGCGCGACGCCCTCCTTCATCAGATCGGCCACGTCCACGCCGCCCGCCTTGAACAGCGCCCCCCGTTGCGCCCCCGCGGCGATGGCCGCTGGAACGTCGGCCGCCTCGATCCAGGTGAAGGACTTCATGCGGCACCTCCCAGCGCGGCCAGCACCACGGCCGGTGTCATCGGGGTGTGCCGCACGCGCTTGCCCGTGGCGTGGAAGACCGCGTTCGCCACCGCGGCCGCGGTGGGAACCGTGGCCGGCTCGCCGATGCCGCTGACGTCGGTGTTGGTCCGGCCCAGGTAGCTCTCGATGATGGTGGACTCGATCCGGGGCACGTCCTTGCTGCCCGCGATGCGGTAGCGCTCCAGGTCGGCGTTCACCATCCGGCCGGTGGGCTGGTCGAGCGCGCGCCGCTCGAACAGCGCGAAGGAAATTCCCTGGATGATGCCGCCGTTGATCTGCGACTCGAGCGCCAGGCGGTTCACGGGGCGGCCGCAGTCGTGCACGGCCACTACCCGAAGCACGCGTACCACCCCTGTCTCGGTGTCCACCTCCACCTCTGCGAACTGCGCGCCGCCGATGGTGGTCGCGTACCGGTCCTCCTTCCAGCCGCCGTAATCCTTGGCGCGCTCGCCGGTCGCCCGGACGGTGCGCCCCTTCAGCTTGCGCGCCGCGGACCGCAGCTCCTGCTCACCGGGCACCAGCCTGAGCAGCTCGTCGCGGGCGCGCTCGGCGGCGAGCCGCACCGCCGGCGTCAGCATCTGCGTGGTCATGCTGCCGCCCGACGGCGGGCCGATGGGGAAGCTGGTGTCGCCGATGCGCACCAGCACCTCCGCGGGACGCAGGCCCAGCACCTCCGCCACCACCTGCGCCACCGCCGTGCGGATGCCGCCGCCGATGTCCGCGACGCCGGAGCGGCACTCCACGCTGCCGTCGTCGTGGATGAGCACTTCGGCCACCGACGGCGGGCCGTCGAAGTTGTACCAGACGCCCTGCGCGAACCCGACCCCGCGCTTGAGCGGTCCGGGCTGGGCCCCCGGCTTCACCTTGCGCGCTTCCGTCCAGCCGATCTTCTGCGCTCCGATGCGCCGCTCCTCGCGCCGCGCCGGGTGCGGATCGTTCCGGTCGCGCAACGCGAGCGGGTCCATCTCCAGCCGGTGCGCGAGCGCGTCGATGGCCTGCTCGAGCCCGAAGGCGCCCTGCGGGTGGCCCGGCGCGCGGAACGCCGCCGCAGGTCCCGCGTGGAGGAACACGTCCGACTCCTCGATGTGCACCACCTTGGCGGGATAGATGTTCTTCACCGGGCCCGAGCAGCCGGCGCCCGCGGCGCAGCCGGCGCTGCCGAACGCGTCCAGGCGCAGGGCCGTGAGCTGGCCCTCCTTGGTCGCGCCGATGCGGAGGCGCTGGACGGAGCTGGGACGATTCCCGACGGCGAGGTGCTCGCCGCGGCGATCGAGGAACAGGCGCACCGGAGCGCGCGCCTTGCGCGAAAGGTGGGCGGCGATGACGCCGTGGTTGCCGGCGCCGAACTTCGCCCCGAATCCGCCGCCGGTGAACTCGCAGACGACGCGCACCTTGCTCTTGGGCAGGTCGAAGAGCGTCGCCAGCTCCTCCTGGACCGAGTGGATGCCCTGCGTGCTCTCGTAGACGGTGAGCCCGTCGGGTTTCCAGTCGGCAACCGCGCCGTGCGTCTCCATGGCCGAGTGCGTCTGCACCTCGGTCGAGAAGCGCTCGTCCACCGTCACCGCGCTGGCGGAGAGCGCCTCGTCCACGTTCGCGTCCTTGGGGATGGTCTGCACGTTCGGGCCGCGCACGTTGCCGCGCTGCGGGAGCCCTTTGGGCGCGCCGCCGCCGCCCGCGGTGGAGGGCTGCTCGACCGGCCCTTCGAAGACGAGCGGCGTGTCCGGCCGCTGCGCAGCCTCGATGTCGGAGGCGTGCGGCAGGACTTCGTACTCGACCTTCACGCGTCGCGCGGCATCTTCCGCCTGGGCGTGCGTGGAGGCGGCGACTGCCGCGACCGGCTGTCCCTCGTACCGCACGATCGGGTACTTGCCCGCCGCCTTTGCCTTGATGCGCAGCTCGGCCGGCCCGAGGATGCGCTCCACCACGTACGTCGCCCTGACCCCCGGCATCTTCTCCGCGGCGCTCACGTCGACTTTGCGGATGCGCGCGTGGGCGTGCGGCGACCGCACCACCGCGGCGTGCAGCATGCCCGGGAGCCGCACGTCGTAGCAGTAGCGGGCGCGGCCGGTGACCTTCTCGGGGCCTTCGACGCGCGGCATCGGGTGCCCCACCACCGAGAGCCGGGCCTCCGCGTCCCAGGGACGCGGCTCGCCCGCGGGGATCTGGCGCTCCGCCTTCCGCACCGTCCCGCCGAGCACGCCGACCGCGACCGGCCGCGCCTCGCCGCCGCCCGAGGCGGTCGTGTCGGCCGTGGTAGGGGCCGCGCCCGCCCCGGTGCCGCCGGCGCCTTCCAGTTCCGGCGCGATCACGACCCTTCCAGCGGCCGCGGCGAGCGCCGCCTCGAAGACCTTCGGGTACGTCCCGCAGCGGCACAGGTTTCCGGAGACCGCCTGGCGCACCTCCGCTTCGGTAGGATGCGCGTTGCGCTGCAAGAGCGCGTGGCAGCTCATCACCATGCCGGGCGTGCAGAAGCCGCACTGGAGCGCGTCGTGCGCGACGAAGGCCGCCTGGATCGGCGCGAGCTGCTCGCCCTGCGCCAGCCCTTCGATGGTGGTGACCGGTTGCCCGACGGCGTCCAGCGCGAAGACGGTGCAGGAGGGCACCGCCTGGCCGGCGAGCATCACCGTGCAGGCGCCGCACGCGCCGCGGTCGCACCCGATCTTGGTGCCGGTCAACCCGAGGTCGTCGCGCAGGACCGAGGCAAGCGTCGCGCGCGGCTCCACCGACAGGCGATGCCGCTCCCCGTTGACCGCCAGCTCGATCTGCACGGCGCCGGGCCCGAGCTTGCCGGCCTGCCCCCCCGCGGCCGACGCTTCCATCGCATCCCCGAGCAGGGCCGCGGCCCCGGTAAGCACGCCCGCGCCCTTGACGAAACCGCGCCGCGTGATCTTCAGCTTGTCGCCGGACATCCGGACCTCCGCCAAAGAGGGCCCCCGGATTAACACCAGAGCGGAGCGCGCGCCATGGCCACGGGAACCGTGCTGATGCTGGTCGGACCGGAGTACGAGGACCTGGAAGTCTGGTACCCGAAGCTGCGCCTGGAAGAGGCGGGATACGAGGTGAAGCTCGCCGGGCTCGGGGAGAAGGAGTACCGCGGCAAGCATGGCTACCCCTGCAAGCCGGACGGCAGCGTGCGCGACTTCCCCGCCGCCGGGCTCGCCGGGCTCATCGCACCGGGCGGATGGGCGCCGGACAAGATCCGGCGCGATCCCGAGGTGCTCGAGCGCGTCCGCCAGGTCCACGCGGCGGGCAAGCTGGTCGGCACCATCTGCCACGGTCCCTGGGTGCTCATCTCCGCCGGCATCGTGCGCGGCCGGCGGATGACCAGCACGGTGGGGATCCGCGACGACGTGGTCAACGCGGGCGCCGAATGGGTCGACCAGCCCTCGGTGATCGACGGCAACCTGGTCTCCTCCCGCGTCCCGAAGGACCTGCCGGCGTTCGGCGCCGCGCTGCTCGAGGTGCTGAAGCGCCAGCGCTGAGCGGGACGGCCAGAGCGCATGCCATTCTGTCCGCGCCAAGAAAGCGTCACGCCGCCGGATACGGCGGCGGCTACGAGATGCGCGGCAGCGCGCGGAGGCGGCGCCAGAAGTCCAGCGTCCCTTCGGCGGCGCGCGCCGGAGTGAGCTCCTCGGCGCGGGTCCTGGCAGCGCCGCCCATCTTGCGGGCCGAGCGAAGATCGCCGAGCAGCTCGGCGAGTGCCGGAGCGATTCGCGCGGGATCGCCGGCATCCACCACGCGGCCGTGCTCGCCGTCCCGCACCAGCTCGGCGGGCGCGCCCTCGTTCCCCGCGATCACCGGCACACCGCAGGCCATCGCTTCCAGCACTCCGCGGCAGGCGCCGTCGTTGCCTTCCCGCAGCCACGCGGCCACGTCGAGCGCGCGGTACGCCTCCCCGCCGAAGTGGATGCGCGAGGGCGCCAGGCGGCCGGCCAGCTCGCGCAGGCCCGGCTCGTCCTCGCCGCGTCCGACGAGCACCAGGTGCGCCTCCGGCACCTGCCGGAGCGCCTTCGCGAACGCTTCCAGCAGGACGCGGTGGCCGCGCTCGGGTTTCATCCGCGCCACGATGCCGGCGAGAGGAGCATCCTCCGGCACTCCCCACCGCGCGCGCAGCTCCGGCGCGCGGCCAGGGGAAAACCACGCCGCGTCCACTCCCGCCGCCACTACCGCGAGGCGCGCCGGGTCGAGGCCCTGCGCAAGCAGCCGGTCGCGATACGCCGCGCAGTGCACCACGACGCCGTCGCTGCGCCGGAGCGCCCACCGCCGCTGCCCCAGCGCGCCGGGCGCCACGTCGGCGGCGCGCTGGGCGGCGCGGATCACGCGCAGGTCGTCGCGGCGGGTGCGTGACGCGGCCCACAGGCAGAGGTGGTGATCGTGTGCGAACGCGGCGTGGAGCACGTCGAATCGCCCGGACCGGGCCCAGTCCGCGAGCAGCCTGGCATCGTGCAGCAGGTCGCGCGGGCGGACCTTGCGCGACAGGCGCAGCTCCGTCTCCCACGGCACGCCGGCGTGGGCGAGGTGCCCACGCAGGTCCTCGCCGGGCCGCACCGTGTCCCCCGCGAATCGCGCGTCGACGCCCCGGGCGCGCGCCTCGCGCGCCAGCGAGATCAGGCCTTCGGCGGGGCCGGTGCGCGACGAGCTCGAGACCAGAAGCAGCGCGGCCTGCGGCCAGCTCATGCCGAGAGGGGTAGCCGCCGGCCGGCGCGCAGGAGCGGAGAGAGCGCCTGCCACGCGCGCTCCTCGGTCAGCTCCAGCATGCAGCGGAAGTGCCCGCGCGGGCACCTCGAGCGCCCGAAGAAGGAGCACGGCGCGCATTCCACACCGGCGAAGAGCATCGCATGCCCGGCGAAGTCGAACATGGCGGGGTCGGTCGATCCGAAGATGGCCAGCGTCGGCACTCCGAGCGCGCGGGCCATGTGCATGGGGCCGCTGTCGTTCGCCACGAACGCCGTGCAGCGCGAGATGAATCCGCCCAGGCCGGGCAGGTCGAGCTTGCCGGTGATGTCGGCGGCTCCTGGCGCTTCCCGCGCGACCAGCCGCCCGAGCGCCGCCTCCGAGTCGTTGCCCTGCACGGCCACCTGCAGCCCGGCCGCGAGCGCCCGGCGGGCCAGGCCGGCGAAGCGCTCGGCCGGCCAGCGCTTGGTCTCCCAGTTCGCTCCCGGCGAGATGCCGAGGAGAGGCTGCGCCGGATCGACGCCGTGCGCGCGCAGCACCGCGTCCGCGGCGTCGCGATCCCGAGGTCCCAGGAAGTATCGGAGCCTGCCGCGAGGCAGCGGCCGGCCCACGAGCTCCTCGACCGCGGCGTGATACCGATCGGTGAACCGCATGGAGGCGCGGTACGGCCGCAGCGCGAGCTTCACCGGCAAGGTGTCCCGGAAATCGCGCTTGCGCCACACCACCGCGCGAACGCCCGGCATCTGCCAGCGCAAGAGCTTGCTGCGGATCTTGTTGTGCAGGTCGAGCACCGCGCCGGGCCGCGTCTGCCGCAGCCTGCGGGCGAAGGAGACGGGCCCCTCGCCGCGCCTCAGCTCGAGCACTTCGTCCACGTTGGGGTTGTGCCGGACGAGGTGCGCGAACCGCTCCTTCACCGCGAGCAGGATGCGCGTCCCCGGCCAGGCGAGCCGCAGCGCCTCCAGCGCGGGCGCCGTGAGCACCACGTCGCCGAGCGCGCTGAAGCGCAGCACCAGCACGCTCTCGGGGGCGCTCATGCGCGCGCGCCGGCCAGGATCCGGTACGGCGCCTCCGCCGGAAGGCGGCAGTTCTCCAGCGGAACCAGGAAGGTGTCGACGAGCGCGTGCTGGCCGCGGATGCACGCGTGCGACACGCCGTCGGTCAGGACCATCCACGCCTGGAAGGGGGCGAAGGAGATCTCCCGCTGGCCCTCGCTGCTCTGCTGGAAGGCGGGAGTGTCCTTCATCCAGTTGTGGAAACGGCGCATGGCCCGGTCGTACGGAGAGGTATCCACCACGCGAAGCATCGGGACGGCCCGGCGGCCGGCGCGCAGGACCGCGGAGAGGGCCCGCTCCGCCACGCCCGGCTCGACCTCGGCCTCCTCGACGCCGGCATCGCGCGCGTGGCGGCGGTACAGCTCGGCGAAGGTCCCCTTGCTCACCCACACCCGCTCGCGCTCCGGGTTCACGTTGATGAAGAAGCGGAGGATCCGGTCGCCGTGCGTCGCGCCGTAGGCGCCCGCGTCGACGTGCACCAGCTCGTTGCTCGCGTGGGCGGACAGGTTGCGCCCGGCCTCTTCCAGCGGGCGGAAGCTGGAGGTGCCCGGCTGCCAATCTCGGGTGAAGGCCGGCATCGCGCGCTCGAGGAAGCCGCGCACCCGCGCCGAATGATGCCGCAGGATCGCCTGCGCGCGCCGCCGCACCTCGGGGGGCGCGCGGAGCCCGGTCAGCCGGTCTGCCTCGGGGTAGAAGCTCACGTTCTTGCGCTCGAGGAAGGGCGCGAGACCCTCGCGGAGGAAGTCCAGCTCGGCACGGGCGGGCAGCTCGATCGGCGGCCGCGCGAAGCGCACGATGCGCCCGCGCTCCAGCGCTTCCGCCCACAGATCTCCCGAGTCGTGCTCGCTCGCCTCGACCAGCATGGGCCGCGCACCTTAACACCCGGCAGACAGGCGCGGAAGGCAACTACCAGGGCGAAACAATCGCACCACGGAGCACACGGAGCTCACGGAGCTTGATCTGTTTTCCCGTCATCGGGTCCAGGCGGATTGCCAGGCGCCGAGGCCTTCGGCGTACCGGAAGAAGCCGTCGTAGAACGGATGGCGGCGGACCGTCGCGCCGTCCCCCACCACCACCAGCTTCTTGCGGGCGCGGGTCAGCGCCACGTTCATGCGGCGGATGTCGGCGAGGAATCCCAGCTCGCCTGCCTCGTTGCTGCGGGTCAGCGACACGATCACCGCTTCCTTCTCGCGGCCCTGGAAGCCGTCCACCGTATCCACCTCCAGATCCGGGTGCGCGGCGAGCAACTGGCGGAGCAATTGCACCTGCGCGTCGTACGGCGCGATCACGGCCATCTCGCGCGGCGGCACCCCGCGCGCGAGCAGGCGTTGCGCCTCGGCGGCGACCAGCTCGGCCTCACCCGGGTTTGCCTTGCTCTCCGATCCCGCAGGCGTTGCCTCGTCGAACCCGCGCCCCGCGGTGTCGATCACTTCCAAGGGGGCCTCGTCGATCGAATGCCGGGCGACCGACGGGTGCGCGCGCAGCTTGCCGCCGTAGAGCGCTTCCGAGGGGTAGCGCATGATGCGCTCGTTCATCCGGTGCTGCTCCGAAAGGCTCACCATCGCCTCGGGCCGCGCCTGCGCCACGCGCTCGAACAGCGACACCGCCAGCCCGCCGCGCTGGGCCGCCTCGCTCAGCACGGTCGGCGGCAGCTGCAGATGATCGCCCGCCAGCACGGCCCGATCGGCCTTGAGCAGGGCCAGGTACGCGGCGGGCTCGACGGCCTGGGTGGCCTCGTCCACCACGGCCAGGTCGAATCGCCGCTCGCGCAGGGCATTCGACGCGAGCCCGGTCAGCGTGGCGAGCACCACCTGCGCGCCCTCCAGCACGTCGGCCTCGGCCCGGTCCTCGCGCTCGCGCGCCTCGGCCAGGAGCGCGCGCGCCTCCCGCTCCTGCGCGCGCGACTCGGAAAAGCGGCCCGGGCCGCGCCGGGACCGCTGCTTGCGCGCCGCCTGGCGCAGCTGGAGCGCCTCCTTCACCAGCCGCGCCGCGAGCTTCGCCTCGTCGTGCTCGCGCACGCGCGCCTCCAGCGTGTGCTCGAGGACGGCGGGAAGCACGCGCGCGGGATGGCCGATGCGGACGGGGTTGAGGCCCGCGGCCGCGAGACGTTCCACCAGGTTGTCCACGGCGAGGTTCGAGGGCGCGCTGGCCAGCACCGATTCGCCCCGCGCAGCGGCCCGCCGGACCACCTCCACCAGCACCGTCGTCTTGCCGGTGCCCGGCGGCCCGTGCACCAGCGCCAGATCCTGGGCGCGGTCGGCCAGAGCCAGCGCCTGCGCCTGCTCCGGGTTGAGCGCCGTCTCGAGGAGCGGACCGCGCTCTGCCTCGAGGAACCGGAGCGGCTCGCCTCGCAGCGGCGGGTGCCAGCGGGGCGCCAGATGCATCCGCCGCAGACCCGCAGCGAGGCGCTCGTAAGTGACCGGGCTGGGCAACAGCTCCAGGACGACCCGGCCCTCCGTCACCCAGTCCGGCGGCGGCTGATCGAACGCGACCGCGATGCGGCCTCGCGTCCTGCGCGCGACGATCCCCGAAGGCGCGTCCTCCGGCACCTCGCGCCGCTGCACCACGCGGACAGGCGAGCCGACGCCGATCTGCGCGCCGCCGGGATCGCGCCCGGGCGCCGGCGCGAAGGTGACCAGCGCGCGTCCGGCGAGCCCCTCCTCGTCGGCGGCCTGCAGGTCCACCGCGGCCATCCCGCGCGCGGCGCGCTCGGCGAGCGACAGCTTCGCGGTCGCCTCGGCGAACCGCTGGCTCTCGGCATCGCGCTCCGCATCGAGCAGCGAACGGAGCCGGTCGAGATGCGCGTCCAGATCCACTGCGCGTCGTTCTACAACGCGGCGGGCACTCCGACCTCCGCCGTACCCTGTCCAAGAGCGCACGCACGCCCGGCCGGACGGTCTTGACTGCGCGGTGCGCGCCGTCCCTACACTCGAGGGACGGAGGCAGCCATGGCCAGCATCGACAGGCACGTCACGCGCGACGTGATCGCGCTCGACTCCATGACGCCCTGCCGCGAGGCGGCGCGGCTGATGGCGGACCGGAAGGTCGGCTCGGTAGCGGTGCGCGAGGGCGGCCGGATCATCGGGCTGGTCACCGAGCGCGACCTGGTCGGGCGCGTGCTGGCCCGCGGCGACTCGGGCTCGATGCCCATCGGCGAGGCGATGCGGACCGACCTGCCCTCCATCTCCTGCCGGGCCAGCGAGGGCGAGTGCGCGAACACGATGCGCGACCACTTCACGCGCCACCTCCTGGTAGAGGACTCCGGCAAGGTGGTCGGCATCGTCTCCATGCGCGACGTGATCCAGCTCATGCTCGACGAGAAGCAGTTCCTCATCGAGCAGCTCCAGACGTACATCGACGGGCGGTAAAAAACGCATCTCGGGTCCGCGCTCCAAAGGCACAGCGCCGCCCTATCGGCGGCACGGGGCGGGCAGCCGGGCAGGCACACCCGGCAAGCGCGACGCATGTTGAAGAGCGAGGAGGTGCGCGCATGCTCGCCATCATCGGCGTCATCCTGATCGTGCTGTGGCTCATCGGTCTCGCGTTCAAGGTGACCTTCTGGGCGATCCACCTGGCGCTCATCGTCGGCCTGGTGATGATCGTCCTGAACTTCCTGACCGGACGCCGACCGACGGCCGTGCCCTAGCCGGCCCGCAGCTCGAACCGGGCGGCCTCGCGCGCGGCGGCGACCGCTCCTTTGTCCTCGGCGTGCGGGGTCCGCCAGAGGACCATCTCGTCCGGTTCCCACCGGTACGGCTCGCCGCCGAGCAGCACCCGTCCCGAGGCGACCGCCGCGGTCGCGGCCGCGAGCGGTATGCCGCCCAGGTCGCGGACGAGCGCCTCGAAGCGCCCCTGCCTTCCGGGATCGACGAAGCGGAGCTGCGCCCGCCCCGCGTAGGCGGTGTGGAACGCGGCCGGCCGGAAGGCGACCCCGGCCAGCTCGAGCCTCTCCGCGATGCGCGCGAACAGCGCCGCCATCTCCCGGGCCAGCCCCAGGCCCGGCACCTCCTGATCCGGCAGCCGCGGCCGCTGCGCGGAGAATCGCGCCAGCGGGTGGCGCAGCGTGAGCCAGTGCACGTACAGCACGGGTTCGCCGCCCATCTCGCGCTTCTCCAGCACGCACTCGATGAGCAGATGCTCGCCGCCATCCTCCCCCCGGCCGAACAGCTGCGCGCGATCCCCGACCGCGGTGTTCGCGACCGCCGCCCGGAAGGGCCCGTACCCCAGCCGGCGGAGCTGGGCGAGCAGGCCGTAGCGGGCCAGCGCGAGCTCGAGCCCTTCCGCGCTGTAGAAGCCGAGCGCCAGCGGGCGGGCGCTGCGCTGGCCCAACTCGGCGAGCAGCAGCTCGTCCTCGCCGGCGGGCGGCCCCAGCTCCGCGGGGGTGAGCCGCGCGGCGATGCGCGAGTAGCGCCGCGCGATCGGATCGTACCCGTCCGGCACCTTCGCGCGCGAACGCGCTCCGAGCGCGAGCCCGGTCCCCGCCAGCGCGCGCCACGCGTCGGGACTGTAGCCGCCCGCGGCGAGCCAGACGCTCGGCGTGCGGACCAGCGCATCCGCAACGCGCAGGTCCCGCTCGCGCGCGCCGGCGAGCGATACTCCGAGCTTGCCCAGCGGATCCGCCAGAAGGACGTCGGCGCCCGCGAGCACGAAGGCGAGCTGGGCCTCGGGCATGCGCAGGAGCAGCGCATCGAGGGCGGCGAGGTACTCCGCGTCGCCCGCGCGCTCCGGCAGCACCGTCTCGTCCACCCCGGGGAGCGGTCCCCAGTCCGATCCGGAGATGGATCCGATCCACACCTCCCCGTCTCCGGCCAGGCATTCCGCCGTCCCGTCGGGCGGGTGCGCGTCGAGGTCCAGCACCGCCACCTTCCCGCGGAAGCCTTCGTGCCGGAGCGCCGCCACGGCGACGGCCACGTCGTTGACGGCGCAGAACCCACCGCTGCGAGCGACGCCCGCGTGGTGGAACCCACCCAGGAGGTTCAGCTCGCGGCCGGCGATGTTGCGCGGCCTGGGCCGCAGGCAGGACCGCGCGGCCTGCAGGGTCGCGCCGCAAGCGAGGCGGACGGTGGTCATCAGCTCCTCGGGCCGCACGTCACCCGGGTCGACCGAGTAGATGCGGGCGAGCGCCTCCGGCCGCTGCAGCGACTCGAGCAGCTCGGGAGCATGCACGCGCGCCAGATCCTCGTAGCCGATGCGCACGGGCCTGCGCACCCGCCGCGCGGCGACCGCCCGCCGCTCCAGCAGGAACCAGGCGGCGAAGTCGGCGCGGCGGGCATCGAACCCGGTGCGCGCCTCGACGCTCGGCATCGGCAGCCGGTAGCGCGGGTCGTACCAGAGGGCGAAATCGCGGCCGAAGAGCCAGCGCCGCACCTGGTTCTCGATCGCCTCGATGCGCTCCATGCGGTCGAGCAGGCTAACGTGGATCGTCCGGGCGAGCCGGCTCCAAGTGGCGGTCTCCCGCCGCTTTCGCCATGATGCGCGCCGTGCAGCGATCCATCCTCCACGTCGACATGGACGCGTTCTACGCGTCGGTGGAGCAGCGCGACGACCCAGGCCTGCGCGGCAAGCCGCTGGTGGTGGGCGGCAGCGCGCGCCGCGGCGTGGTGCTCGCCGCGAGCTACGCGGTCCGTCCGTTCGGCATCCGCAGCGCCATGCCGATGGCCCGCGCGCTGCGGCTGTGCCCCGACCTGCTGGTCGTCCCGCCGCGCTTCGACCGCTACTCGGAGGTGAGCGACGAGGTCTTCCGCATCTTTCACGCCTTCACGCCCGAGGTGGAGGGCCTTTCCCTCGACGAGGCCTTCCTCGACGTGACGCGCTCCATCTCGCTGCACGGCGCGCCGGTGGAACAGGCGCGCCGGATCAAGCAGCGGATCCGCGACGAGCTGGGCCTCACCGCGTCGGTGGGCATCGCGGAGGTGAAGTTCGCCGCGAAGATCGCCTCGGACCTGCGCAAGCCCGACGGGCTGGTGGTGGTGCCCGCAGGGGGCGTGCGCGAGTTCCTCGCTCCGTTGCCCGTCGCGCGCCTGTGGGGGGTGGGGCCCAAGACCGAGGAGGTGCTGCTGCGGCGGGGCCTGAAGCGCATCGGGGATGTCGCCGGCTCCGACCGCGCGCAGCTCGAGCGGGAGCTGGGCAGCCTGGGGCCCTGGCTGCACGACCTCGCGAGCGGCATCGACGACCGCGCCGTGGAGCCGGACCGGGAGGCGAAGAGCGTCGGCGCGGAGGAGACCTTCGAGGAGGACCTCGCCGGCGAGGATCTCCTCCCCTTCATCCACGGGCAGGCGCTGCGGGTGGCCTCGCGCCTGCGCCGCGCCGGCCTGCGCGCGCGCTCGGTGCACCTCAAGGTGAAGTTCGCCGATTTCCGCATCGTCACCCGGCAGGAGACGCTGGCCGCACCGAGCGACGACGGCGCCGAGATCTACGCCGTGGCGCGGCGCCTGCTCACCAAGGTGGACGGCCGCCCGGCCCGGCTCACCGGCGTGCACGCCGGCGACCTCGGTCCGCGCACCCAGCTCGGGCTGTTCGACGAATCCCCCCCAGGCGCGCGCAAGCGCGGGCGCCTCAACGCTTCGCTCGACCGCATCGCGGATCGCTTCGGTCCGGGCGCGGTGGTGCCGGCGGACCTACTCGCCCGCAAGAAGTAGCACCCGGGCGCACGCACGCGGACTTGCGGCCGCCGATCCTCGCAACGACAATCGTGCACATGGAACGGAAAACGGTCCGGCGCAGCGCGAGCCGCGGGTTCACCATCATCGAGCTGATGATCGTCGTCTCGATCATCGGAGTGCTCGCGACGCTCGCGATCCCGTACTACCAGAAGTTCACCGCCCGGGCGCGCCGCGCCGAGATGAACACGACGATCAGCAAGCTGCGCATGCAGTTCATCGCGACCTATCAGATCCAGGGCTCCTTTCCGCGGCCGAGCGCCGCCAGCGGCGACAGCTCGTGGAACCCCGCCGATCCGGTGAGTGGAACGCCGGCGCTGGGCCTCGCGGCTTCTTGGAATGCGACTGACCCCGACTGGCTCAACCTTCCCTCGATGGATGGTGCCGTCCGCCTGCGCTACCAGTACAACGTCACCGCCGACGGCAAGACGGTGACGCTCACCGCCCGCGGGAAATTCCAGGGCATCGGCGATTACACGTACAGCGAGGGGTGGAGCGGCTCGGATCCGGCGGGCCAGCCGAGCGAAGTCCCCACCTTCTGATCGCTCGGCAATCGATGCGGAGTTGACGCACGGGGCTGCCCGCCGCTCAGCGGCGCCGCTGTCCAGCGGCGGTCTGCGCGGGCGCCGGAGCGCGCACCGGCTGCGCGGCCGGAGAGTCGGGCTGCGTGGCCGGAGACGGCTGCTGCGGCGGGGGCGCCTGGACCGGCACCACCGGAAGCGGGATGTCGTTGCGCTTCACCGGCGGAGGGAGCCCGTACGCCTTCCCGTCGGTCGCGGAGAGGATCCCTGCTCCGCTGCCGTTTGGCTTGATGAGGATCGCCCTCTCTACGCCGCGCTCGCGCAGCACCTTGACGAGCGCGGCGATCGCCTGTTCCTGCTTCTCGGCGAAGTCGGACGCCAATGTGACGCGCGCGTTCGGCAGCGAAACCTCGATGCGCGCCACTCCGGGGACCGGCGGCAGCTCGTGCACCCGGGGATAGGTGAAGAACAGCACGTTCATGATCGCGGCACCGAGCCCGAGCATGCACACGACCAGCGTCCGCGACCGGCGCGTCTCGGCGGAGCTTTCGCCCAGTCCCTGGAACTCGCGCAGCTCGGGCCTGACGTACGCCGGCTCCGACGGCTTGGGCGGCGGCCTGTAGGTCTGGCCGGGCAGCACCACTTCGGGATCGAGCGAGCCCGCGCCCAGGCGCGGAGCCGAGCCCACGCCGCGCAGCCGGTCGGCGGCCTGCTTGAAGCCGTGCAGATCGCGGGAAAGGGCCGCGCTCGACGCGGTGATGAGCTGCAGGCTCTCCACCTCGCCTCGGCTGATGGCGCCGTCCGCTTCCTTCTGGAGCCGCGCGGAGGCCGCGTCCACCACCTGGGTCATGACCTTCACCGAGGCGTCGTCCACCAGCGCCGGCGGCTGGCTGGTGAAGAGCCGGGCCGCATCCACGCGGCAGACCTCGAGCGCGATGCGCGCCGCCAGGGCGTCCGCGAAATGCGACTCGGTGCCCGCCTTCTCCAGCGCTGCGCGCTCGTTCAGGTTGAGCACGCCGGCGATCTTCTTCGCCGCGGCGGCGATCTCCGGCGGAGCGTCGGGGGGAGCCTTCTTGTCGCGCACCAGCGCGATGCCGGCGAGCAAGCAGCCTTCCGACGGCGGGACCTGCGGCCACATCGGCGGCGCGACGCCGGGCTCCGCCTGCGGGATCGGGGCCGGAGCGCCGTCGTCGAACAGATCGTGGAGTCCGGGCGCGCCTGGCTGCGCGGGCGCCGCGGGGACGCCGGTGTTCGCGCCGCCGCGCGCCGGGGCGCTGGCCGGAGCGGGCCGCGCTCCATTGCCGGCGGCCGGAGCGCGCGACATCGTCGGCGCCGGGCGCACCGGAGTGGTGTCCTTCACGCGAGGGCGGTCGGCGAAGCCCGGCGGCGCGGCGCTCGGCGCTCCTGCGGCGGCCGGACCGGCCCGCGCCGTGGGCGCGGCCGTGCCGGCCGGTGATGCGCGAGGCATCACGGGCGGTGGGCGCGGCGCGGCAGGGCGAGGAGCGGGTGCGCCAGGCGCCGGGGCAGGCCGCGCGGCGGCAGCTGCCGCAGGCCGGGGAGCCGCCGCCGGAGCAGGGGGGACCACCGCGGGGCGCGCGGCCGCGCCGACGGACGCCTTTTGCAACCAGTCGCGGATGCGGGCGTCCTCCTCCGGCGCGACGCCGGCAAACCGGATCTGCACGTCAGGAGAAGCGCGGACCATCAGGCCCCAGGCCTCGAACGTGTCCCAGGAGAGGCGCACCGTCTCGCCCGCCTGGAACGGCAGCGGCGCTGCGGCATGCACGCCCGAGGCGGTCACCGTGGCCTGTGGGAGCTGCACGAGGTTCCCCCGGGCGCCCACCTGCACGGCCGCGGGCGCGCCGCGCTCCGGCGAATAGGAGAGCGACACCGCGTCGGCGAGCCGCGCCACGAACTGCTCCTTCGGCATCGGCATGAAGAGCAGGTCGCTGGCGCCCGCCTTGAAGCAGTCGTCCCGCTGGGCGGCCTGCTCGCGCTGCAGCACCGCGACCACCCGCCCGCCGCGCCCGCGCACCGCGGGTGCGAGCCCTTGCAGCGCGGCCTGCAACGGGCGATCGGGCGTCCCGTAGAACACCGCCAGCGCGTCGGCACGCTGGGCGGCAGCGCTCGCGCCGGGGTCGTCGAAGGGCAGCGTGAGCACGTCGAATCTGCCGCCCTCCCGCAGGCCGCTGGCCAGCGCAGGCAGCATCTTCGGGTCGGCGAGAACGAGAAGACGAGTGGCCGGCACGTTGGTCGGAAGCCTACTCTACGGCTCTACGACTGCAAAAGAATGGTTCCACACGGAGATTCTCCCACACATGCCGCTGCGAACCCGCCGCTGGAACGACCCGCAGGAACCCGGCGATGGCCTTCGCCTCCTGGTCTGCCGCTACCGCCCCCGGGGTCTGCCGAAAGGAAAGGAGACGTGGGACGAGTGGCGCAAGGAGCTGGGCCCGAGCCCCGAGCTCCTCGCGGCCTTCCACGGCAAGCGCGGCCTGACGCCGCTCTCGTGGCCCGAGTACCGCAAGCGCTACCTCAGGGAAATGCGGGAGCGGACCTCCGCGATCGACGAGGCGGCCCGCCGGGTAGGCGCAGGGGAGACCGTCACGCTGCTCTGCTCCTCCGCCTGCACCGATCCCGCGCACTGTCACCGGACGCTCTTGCAAGGCCTCATCGAGGCGCGGCTGCCGGACGCCAATCGTTCATCGAGCGACAGCGGGGGGAAGCGGCGCCGCGGCGGCGGAGCGCTTCCGTGATACGGAAAATTTCAGGAGGAAACATGGCCCTCTGGTTCTTCCAGCGGACCGCTCCGGGGAACCTCTGCCGCATCCCGCTGCCGTCCATGCAGCGCTTCCTCGCCGGCGAGAGCGCGCTCGCGGACGACGGCGACGGCTACGTGCGCTGCATCGGCATGGCCGTCGAGCTGCGCGGCCGCAAGCCGAGCGCCGTCCGCAGGGTCTGGTTCTCCAAGATCCGCGTGAGCGGCGACGGCCGCGTCGACCCGGAACACCGGCCGCGCGCCCTGCGCGAGGCCGGCGCCAAGGGCCACGGCCATGGCCCCGTCGTCCACGCGGGGCACCGCTTCGCCGAACGGCGTCTCGCCCACCTCGCCGAGTGGCGTCCGGAGGAGTCCGATCTGCAAGCCCTCCGGATCGCCGTCAACGGGCGCGCTGGTAAGGAGATGATCTAACGCGCCGTCTGATTCGCTTGCCAGCGTGCCACGCAGGCGATTTACAAGGACGCGATGCGCGAGCGAATCCACGCGCCGGACCTGACCGGGGCGACTGCCTGGCTGAACGTCGAGCGGCCGCCGTCGATCCGCGACCTGCGTGGTCAGCTCGTCATCCTCGATTTCTGGACCTACTGCTGCATCAACTGCATGCACGTGCTGCCGGTGCTCCGCGATCTCGAGGAACGGCACCGGGAGGATCCGCTGGTGGTCATCGGCGTGCACTCCGCCAAGTTCGACGCCGAGAAGGATGCCGAGCACATCCTGCGCGCGATGCAGCGCTACGGCGTCTCGCATCCGGTGGCGGTGGACAGCGAGATGGTGCTCTGGTCACAGTACGCCGTGCGCAGCTGGCCGACGCTGGTCGTCATCAGGCCCGACGGGACGCTGGCGTCGATCGCGCCTGGCGAGCCCGATCCGTCGGTGCTGGAGGCGTTCGTCTCCGACCAGCTCTCGCAGGCGCGCGCGGACGGGACGCTTTCGACCGCTCCGCTCCACTTCACCAAGCCCGAGCGGCGCGACGAGCGCACGCTGTCCTTCCCGGGCAAGGTCGCCTCGACCTCCCACGGGCGGATCGTGGTCTCCGACTCGGGCCACCACCGCGTCCTGGTCCTCGGCCCCGACGGCGCGGTCCAGGACACCGTCGGCAGCGGCCTGCGGGGCCACCGGGAAGGGCCCTTCGCGGAGGCCGCGCTCGACGACCCGCAGGGACTCGCGCTCTCCGGCGATTCGCTCTACATCGCCGACGCGCGCGCGCACGCCGTGTTCCGGGCCGACCTGCGCGAGCGCACCTTGCACCGCCTGGCCGGGACCTGCGAGCTGGGCCGGGCGCCGCTGTCGCAGCGCACCCGGGCGCTGGAGACTCCGCTCCGTTCGCCGTGGGACCTGGCGCTGCGCGGCAGCGAGCTGTACGTCGCGCTGGCCGGTTCGCACCAGGTCGCCGTCATCGCCCTGGACGAAGGCACCATCGAGCCCGTCGCCGGCAACGGACGCGAAGCGCTCGTCGACGGCTTGGGGCCCGAGGCGGCGCTGGCCCAGCCCTCGGGGCTCTCCTTGCAGAACGACGTGCTGTACGTGGCGGACAGCGAATCGAGCGGCGTGCGCGCCATCGACCTGCGCACCCGGCGGGTCTACACGCTGGCCGGCGGTCCGGGGCTGTTCGACTTCGGGGACAAGGTGGGCAAGATCGAGACGGGGATGTTGCAGCATCCGCTCGCCGTCGCCGCCACCCCCGCGAGCGGCCTGATCGTCGCCGACACCTACAACGACAAGCTGAAGCAGTTCTCGCCCGACGGCCTCCGGCTGGAGCCGTTCTTCCAAGGCGCGGCCGACTCCAAGCTCTCGCAGCCCGCGGGCCTTTCCGTCCTGCCCTCGGGCGAGGTGCTGGTCGCCGACACCAACCACCACCGCATCGTGAAGGTGAGCGCGAACGGCGAGCGCGCGTACGAACTGGCGGTGCGCGGCCCTCGCGGGGTGGTTCACCGCCATCCTCCCCGCACCGCGCGAGGTGGGCTTCGCGCCCGGCGCGGGAAGGCTGCTCCTCACCGTCGCCGCACCCGAAGGGCTGGAGCTCTCGGAGGGGTCTCCGTGGTCGGCGTCGCTGGAGGTGTCCCGGCGCAGCGACCTGTTGCAGGTCGCCCCCGAGTTCACCCGGGGGGAGGCGCGCGGCGGGCGCGGCGAGCAGATCGAGCTGCGCGTCGAGGCGCATCACCTCCAGGACGTGGACTCGGAGCTCCTGGTCGAGCTGCGCGCGGTTGCCTGCGACGCGGTCGACCACGCGGCCTGCTATCCGGTGAAGAACTCGTTTCGCGTGCCGCTGCGGCTGCTGCGCGACGCCGGCCAGCGCGAGGTGCGCGTGACGTTGCCACTCGAGGTACGCAAGTAGGAGGAGGGCGTGGGCGAGCCGCACATCCTGTCCGCCGCCGCCGCGCTGCCGGAGGGCTACGTCGATCAGGAGACGCTGCTCGCCGCGTTCCGGGAACGCTGGGGCCGCAAGCACTTCAACCTGGACCGCCTGGAGCAGCTGCACCGGGCAGTCCAGGTGGGCGGCCGTCACCTGGCGCTCCCGCTCGAGCAGTACGCGAGCCTCGATTCCTTCGCCAAGCGCAACGACGCCTGGATCGCGGCTGCCGTGGAGATCGGCGAGAAGGCGCTCACGCAGGCGCTCCTGCGCGCCGATCTGCGACCGCGCGATCTGGACCACCTCTACTTCGTCACCGTCACCGGGCTCGCGACGCCGTCGATCGATGCCCGCCTGATGGACCGGATGGGCCTGCGCGCGGACCTGAAGCGCGTCCCCATCTTCGGTCTGGGGTGCGTCGCCGGGGCGGCCGGGCTCGCCCGCGCCTCCGATGCGGTGCGCGCCTTCCCCGGGCAGGTGGCCGCGCTCTTGTCGGTCGAGCTGTGCTCGCTGACGCTGCAGGCCGAGGACCTGTCGGTGGCCAACATCATCGCCAGCGGGCTGTTCGGCGACGGCGCCGCGGCCGTGCTGATCGCGGGCGGGGACCGACCTGCGCGCGGGCCGCGCGTCCTGGCCACCCGCTCCGTCTTCTATCCCGGCACCGAGCGCGTGATGGGCTGGGACGTGGTCGACTCGGGCTTCAAGGTGGTGCTCTCCCCCCAGGTGCCCCAGCTGGTCCGCGACCGCGTGCGCGGCGACGTGGACGAGTTCCTCGGCGCGCACGGCCTGTCGCGGCGGGAGGTGCGCCACTGGCTCTGCCACACCGGCGGGCCCCGGGTGCTGGAGGCCTTCGAAGAAGCGCTGGAGCTGCCGCGCGCCGCCCTGCAGCGCACCTGGGACTCGCTGCACGAGGTGGGGAACCTCTCCAGCGCCTCGGTGCTCTTCGTGCTGCGCGACCTGCTCGAGTCCGGGGAGGCGCGCGCGGGGGACCTGGGACTCTTGATCGCGATGGGCCCGGGTTTCTGCTCCGAGCTGGTCCTCTTGCGATGGTGACTTCCCGGGCGCTCTACCTGGCCTTCCTCTTGCTGATCGGCGCCGAGCGGCTGTTCGAGGTGGCGCTCTCGCGCCGCAATGCCGCCCGGGCCATCGCCCGGGGTGGCCGCGAATCCGGACAGGCGCACTTCCCCGCAATGGTCGCGCTGCACACGACGTTCCTCGTCTCGTGCGCCGTCGAGTCCGGGATCCGGACCTTTCCGGGCGCGCTCGGTTGGGCCGCGCTCGCCGGCGCGCTTGGCGCGCAGGCCCTGCGCTACTGGGCCATCGCGTCGCTGGGAGATCGCTGGAACGTGCGCGTCATCGTGGTCCCCGGCGAGCCGCCCGTGCAGCGTGGCCCGTACCGCTTCCTGCGGCATCCGAACTATGCCGCCGTGGTGGTGGAGATCCTGGCGGTCCCGCTGATCCACGGCTGCTGGCTCACGGCCGCTGCGTTCTCGGCGTTGAACGCGGTGGTGCTGCGGGCCCGCATCCGCGCCGAAGAAGCGGCGTTGGGCGCCGCCTGGCAGGACGCGTTCGCGGGACGGCCGCGCTTCTTGCCCGGAGGTCCGGGCCGTGGCTGAACGCGCGGAGGTCCTCGCAGTCATTGGCCGCGTGCTCCGCGACGAGCTGGGCGTCGCGCGGCAGGTGCGCGCGGAAGACGATCTGCTCGCCGACCTGCAGCTCGATTCGGTCGGCGTGCTGACGCTGGTGGTCGGGCTGGAGGATCACTTCCGCATCGCGCTGCAGGAACAGGACGCGGCCGAGGTGCGGACCGTCGGCGATCTCGCCGGGCTCGTCTCCGCGCGTGCAGGGGGAGTCTGATGCTTCGCGGACCACCGCTGCCACCCCCCAAACACGCGACCATCGGCGAGGCCCTCGCCGCAGCGGCGAAGGCTCCTCCCCTTCCCTCTCCCTCGACCTCGACCCTTTCCCCCGGCCTCACCTTCCTCGACGCCCTCGAGCACGAGCACCACCTGTCCTTCTCCGACCTGCGCCTGCGCGCCCGCCGCGCGGCCGCTGGCATCGCCGCCCTGGGCATCCGCCCCGGCGATCGCGTCGCCTTGGTCCTGCCCACCGGCGCCGACTTCATGGACGCCTTCTTCGGCGCGCTGCTCGCCGGCGCGGTGCCGGTGCCGCTCTACCCACCCGTGCGCCTCGGCCGCCTCGAGGAGTTCCACGCGCGCACCGCGCGCTTGCTTCGCGCCTGCGGCGCCCGGCTGCTGCTCACCGATGCGCGGGTCGGGCGGCTCCTCGGGCAGGCCGCGGCCCGCGCCCGTCCCGAGCTGGGCGTGCTCGCCGTCACCGCTTTGCCGCGCGAAGGCGAGCTGGAGCTTCCCGCGGCGCCCGCCGATCTGGCGCTGATCCAGTTTTCCTCCGGGACCACTTTGGAACCGAAGCCGGTGGCGCTGACGCACGCCAACGTGCTCGCCAACGTGGCGGCGATCGACGCGTACATCCCGGAACAGGGCGCGCTGCGGCAGCGCGGCGTCTCCTGGCTGCCGCTGTACCACGACATGGGGCTGATCGGCTGCCTGCTGCTCGCGATCTACCATCCCGGGCCGCTGGCGCTGCTCCCGCCCGAGGCATTCCTCGCCCGCCCCGCTCTGTGGCTGCGCGCCATCGGCCGTACCCGCGCCACGCTGACCGTGGCGCCCAACTTCGCCTTCGGACTTTGCGCCAAGCGCGTCCGCGACGAGGAGCTGGAAGGCGTCGATCTGTCCTGCTTGCGGCTGTCCCTGAACGGCGCGGAGCCGATCGCCCCCGCGGCGTTCCGGCGGTTCTGCGAGCGTTTCGCCCGCTTCGGATTCGACCCGCGCACCCTGATGCCGGTCTACGGCCTCTCGGAAGCATCGCTCGCGGTGACCTTCTCGCCGCCGGGGCGCGGCCCGCGGACCGTTCGCAGCGGGGGGCGCGAGCTCGCCTCGGTGGGACCACCGGTCGCCGGCATCGAGGTGAGCATCCGCGGGGAGGATGGGGGCGAGTTGTCCGACGGGGCCATCGGCAGAATCCACGTGCGCGGTCCGTCGGTCATGGGCGGCTACTTCCAGGACGCCGGCGCGACGGCGCAGGCGCTCCGCGACGGGTGGCTCGATACCGGCGACCTGGGATTCGTCGAGGGCGGGGAGCTGGTCGTCTCCGGCCGCGCCAAGGAGGTCATCGTCCTACGCGGAGCGAATCATGCTCCGCAGGAGTTCGAGGACGCCCTGGACGGCCTGGCGGGGGCGCGGCCGGGGTGCGCCGCCGCGGTCGGGCTGGTCCCCGAGGGCGCCGACGGAGAGGAGCTGGCGCTCCTGGTCGAGGTGGAGCGCGAAGGCGTCCTCGCCGCGGACGCGGTGCGGGCCCGCGTCGTCGAGCGCACCGGCATCCGGCCGCACACGGTCGAGCTGCTGCTGCCGGGCACGCTCCCGCGGACGTCCAGCGGGAAGCTGCGCCGGGCGGAGGCGCTCCGGCAATACCTGGACGGCGATCTGCGGCCGCCGCGCAAGGTGACGCTGCTGCGGATGGCGCGCGAGGCGGCGCTCTCGGCCGCCGCCCTGGCGCGCCTGCGCTTCTCGCGATGATCTGGGACGTCGCGATCTGCGGCGGCGGTCCCGCCGGGCTCGCGGCCGCCATCCACTCGGCCCGCGCCGGGTTCTCCACGGTAGTCCTGGAACGGGCCCCGGACGCCCCCGACAAGGCGTGTGGCGAGGGCCTCATGCCTCACGGCCTGGAGGCGCTCGGCCGGCTCTCCGTGCTGGCGGACCTGCCGCCCGATCAATGTGCGCCCTTCCGCGGCATCCGGTACGTGCAGGAGGACGGCGGCGCCGTCGAGGGGCGGTTCGCGCACGGCAGCGGCCTGGGCGTGCGGCGCATCGCGCTGTGGCGGGCCGTGCAGAAACGCGCTCGCGAGGCGGGCGCAGAGATCCGGACCGCCGGCGTGCGCGGTCTCCGCGGCGGCCGCCTGGACACCGACGGGGGACCGGTCGAGGCGCGCCTGGTCGTCGGCGCGGACGGGCTCAACTCGGCGGTCCGCCGCGCCGCCGGTCTGGAGCTGCCGGTGCGCGGTCCGCGGCGATTCGGCCTGCGGCGCCATTTCCAGCTCGCTCCCTGGAGCGACCTGGTCGAGGTGCACTGGTCGGCGGGCGCCGAGGCCTACGTCACGCCAGTCGGGCCGTGCTCCGTGAACGTGGCCTTCCTCTGGCAGGAAGATGCCTTGTGCGAGAAGGCCTCCTTCGAGTCGCTGCTCGATCGGTTCCCGGCCCTTCGCGAGCGCGTTCACGGGGCAACGGCCGGATCCGAATCGCGCGGCGCGGGACCCCTGTCTCGGCGGGTGAAGGCGCGCACGGCGGGGCGGCTGGCGCTGATCGGCGACGCGGCGGGATACGTGGACGCGATCACCGGACAGGGCCTGTCGCTCGCCTTCGGCTCGGCAGAGCTGCTGGTCCAGGCCTTGCCGCGCGAACTCGAGGAGCCGGCGTTGTCGCGCGCGCTGCGCCACTACGAGGCTTCGCTGCGCTCGGGCTGGCTGCGCTACGCCGTCCCGGCGCGAAGCCTGCTCGCGCTGGCGCGGCGGCCGGCCCTGCGCCGGCGCGCGCTCTCTGTCCTGCAGCGGCACCCCCGCTGGTTCTCGCTGCTGCTCCGGGCGGTCGCCTGACCTCTCTACTTCACGGTGGCGGTGAAGACTTCTTCCATCAGCCCGCGGGCCGCGCAGGTCGGTCCCGGGGTCTGGTTGCGCCGGCTGTCCGTCCAGATGGGGTGGACGATGCCGCCGTATGCGGCCACGCCTTCGTAGTCCCCTTGCTGGTTGCCGTAGTTGATGCTGCTGCACGGGAAGACCCCGTTGCAGTCGTGCTCGTTGGAGCTCACGTCGCTCACCCGCGCGCTGGGCCCGAAGCGCTGGCCGTCGGGCGACTGCGAAAGATAGGTGTCGGTCATGAATCCGGCGCCGGTCGTGTCGTTGCGCGTGTCGTAGTAGGAGACGTTCACCTGCCCGGTGACCGGATCGGTCGCCAGCCAGTGGTTGAAGCGATCGACGCGCGGGAGCGACTCGCCGACCGTGCCCCGCGCCGACCAGGTCGCGCCACCGTCGTCGGAGAACGACGCGTAGATGTCCGTGTGCGCGCCGTCCGCCGTCAGGTCCATCCAGGAGCAGGTGATGCGGCCGGACCGCGGGCCGGCCGACCGATCGGTGTCGCATGCCGGATACACCAGCGCGCCGCGGAACGACTCGGCCGGGATGGCGATGTCGAAGCGGATGCTCTTGAACGAGATGACGCGAGGCGTGCCCCAGGTCGTGCCACCGTCGAGCGAGCTGTTGAACACGATCGCGTTCTGCGCGATGTCGTTCCAGGCGACATGGACCTGCCCCTGCGGTCCGGTGGTCACGGTGGCGCCGATCGAATGCCCCTGCCCGCTCGGAGCGTCCACGCGGGCCTGCGAGAAGGTCGCGCCGCCGTCGGTAGATGTCGCCACCTGGACGCCGCCGGCGGGCGATCCACCGGTGGCCGCGTCCCAGGCGACGTACACGTTGTCGCGGAAGGGGCTCGCCGCGCTCTGATCGGCCGCGATCATCGGCTTGTCGTTGAAGTGGCTGCTGCCTCCGGCCAGGGCGAAGAAGGTCGCCTGCGGCCAGGAGCGGCCGGCGTCGTTGGAGCGGGCGACCGCCATCTGCGTGGCGGTCACGCCGTTGCCGTTCCCGAAGTAGACGACGATGTAGCTGTAGTAGAGCGTCCCGCGAGAATCGAAGGCGAGCGACGGGTCGGACCCGAAGCAGGTGCCGTTCTGGTTCTTGCAGTCGGGCAGCGGCAGGTCGACGCCGCCCCAGCTCGCGCCGCCGTCGGTCGAGAAGTACCCGCGCATCGGGTTGCGGAAGATCTCGTTCGACCCGGCGGCGAGCCGCTTCGGCCTGGTCGGGTCGATGGCGATGAAGGTCTCGCTCTGCGGACCGCACTCGTTCGACACGTCGACGTTGGCGCCTGCCGACAGCGATCCGGTGCCTGGCGGCGAGGCGTCCGCCGCGTGCGTGGAGAGATATTGATACTTCTCCCACCAGGTCGGCTTGGTCGGGTCCCGGGTAGCCAGCGCGGGAAAGGCGAGCGCGAGCACCACTGCGGCGGTTCGGATGGCCATCTGCGCCTCCGGAGAGCGCAGAGAGCTACACCCGAGCGGGGGCCCGGCACAATCGCCCGCCGTCCGATGTGCGAGTCAGCCGGCCGCTCCCCAAGGAAGCGGTCCGCACCTCCCCCGAAAAAAAATAATTTTTTTTTTGCGGGTCGGCAGCCTCACCTGCCTAGCGGCGGCTGCGGGCGCGACCGCCCTTGCGCCCTGCTGCGGCGCGCTTGCGGCGTGTCGTCGTGCCGCTGGACGACCGCGACGTGCGCCGGCGGGCCTTGTTGCCGCCTTTGGTCTCGCCCTTGCGGCGGCGGGTCTTGTTCACGGTGGCCGCCGCGATCCGCTTCGCCGTTCCGCTGCTTCGCCCGCGGCTCTTCGCGCTGCGCTTGATCTTCTCGTACTGCCGTTCACGCTTGCTGCTCCAGGAGCTGGGCATCCGTCTCCTCCGCGCCTCACCGGGGCGCCAAGGCGGAAAAGCTAGGCACTGCCTGGCGGGGTGCCACCATCGGCTACGCCGGCTCGTGCAGCCTGCGCGCTGGAGAGGCGTCGGCCGGCCGCCCTCTCACTCCGGCTCCAGCGTGCACAGCAGCGGAAACTGCGCCTTGCTGGCCAGCGCCATGGTCTCGTTGACCTTGGTCTCGGCGATCTCGAACGTGTACACGCCCGCCACCGCGTATCCGTGGGTGTGCGCATGCAGCATGATGCTGGCCGAATCGCTCTCCGATTTGTGGAACACCTGCATCAGGACCAGCACGACGAACTCCATGGGCGTGTAGTCGTCGTTGTGCAGGAGCACCTTGTAGAGCTTGGGCGCCGCGAGCTTCGGCTTGGTCTTCGGGCGCGTCTTGGTGACGACGCCGGGCTCGCTCTCTTCCGGGCGCTTGGGGCTCATGCCGGCTTCAGGATAGGCGATTGCTCGCACCAGCGCCGCAGCGCGCGCTGGCGCTCCTCGGTCTCGGCCGCGAGCGCGCGGCGCATGGTGTCGTCGAGGCGGGCGTCGAGGAAGGCGTGCGCGCTCCAGGTCTCGCTAGGCAAGAATCCCCTCGACAGCTTGTGGTCGCCGCCCGCCCCCCCTTCGAAGGCATCGACGCCGCGCCGGATGCACTCGTCGACGGAGTGGTACAGGCAGACGTTGAAGTGCAGGAAGGGATGCTCCTCGAAGCTGCCCCAGTACCGGCCGTAGAGGCGGTTCCCCCCGGCCACGTTGAAGGCGCCCGCGATCAGCTTCCCGTCCCGGCGCGCCTCGACCACCTCCAGCTCGCCGGGCATGCGCTCGAACACCAGATCGTAGAAAGCGCGGTTCAGCCATCCCCGGCCCCACATCAGCTTGCGCACCGTGGAGCTGTGCAGCTCGTGGACCGCTTTGGACCACTCGCGGGGCGCCCGCGCAATTTCGTCTCCCCGCACGGTGCGGATCGCGATGCCCTGCTCCTGCGGAGCGCGGCGCTCGCGCTTGATCGCGTTGCGGTCCTTGCTGCGGAAGCGCGCCAGGAAGTCCTCCGGCGTGCCGTAGCCCTCGTTGCGCCAGTGGAACTGGAACCCCATCCGCAGTGACAGGCCCGCCTCGCCCAGCTCGCGCGCCTCGTCTCCGGTCGGGAAGAGGATCTGCAGGCTGGGAATGCCTTCCCGGCGGCAGAGCTCCCGCGCACCGTCGGCGATCCGCCGTACGGCGTCCTTGCGGTCCTCTCCGGGAGCCACCAGGACGCGCCGCCCGCTGCACGGCGTGAACGGCACCGTCACGCAGAGCTTCGGGTAATACGGCAAACCGGCCCGCGCCGCCGCCCCTGCCCAGTCCCAGTCGCGGGCAAAGTCGCCGTCGGAGTCTTCCTTCACCCAGGCGGGCGCGGCGGCGACCAGCCGGCCCCGCCGGAACAGCGCCAGGTGGCGCGGCGACCATCCGGACCGATCGGAGGCGCAGCGAGACCGCTCCATCGCCTCGATCCAGTCCCACCGTACGAAAGGCGTGGCGGCTGGATCGAGCAAGGCGTCCCAGTCCTCGCGCGGGACCTCCGCGAGACCGCCCAGGACCTGGATTCCCTCCTTCACCAGGGACCGGAGCTTGCGATCCTACGGGCCTTTTCGCAACGCGTCGCGACCGGTCGCGTCTGGCAGCGCGCGGGAATGCGACAAAGCGGGCCGCAAAGACGGGCCTGTATGTCGCACGAGGGGCTTGTGTGCACTAGTGGGCAGGCGGTAGAAAGCTCGGCCTGGGGAAGCGCGGGGCAGCCTGCCCCACGAGGGAACATCCTAGCGCGTTTGGCTCGGCCCTGCTCGTGAGAGCGGCGGTCGATCGGTAGGGGGGAAGGCACCATGCAGCTGCGAACCATCCTGGTCGCCGCGACTCTTGCGGCGACGGCGGAGGCATCGGCTCCTTCCCGGTTCCTCCTCGCGCAGGCAAGCCCCCAACCCGAGACGCAGCCTGCCCCAGCGGCTGGAGAGGGCAAGATCGAGCACAAGCCGCTGGATCGCAGCGCGCGCGGCGCGCCGATCTTCATCCGGGCGCAGGTGAAGGATCCTGCCCGCCTCTTCGCGCCGCTGGTCTTCGCGCGGCCGGCCGGATCGCAGCGCTACGCGGCCTATACCATGGTGGACCGCGGCAGCCGCGGTTTCGCCGTCCGCCTCCCGCCGGCGATCCTCGACGAAGGCTCCTTCGAGTACTTCATCGAGGCGCGGCACGACGAGGGCGAACCGACCCGCTTCGGGACCCCGACCCGCCCGCTGGTGTGCGTCGCCTTCGACCCGCCGCCCCGGCCGGTGAAGGCCACCTTCCGCACCGAGGAACCGGGTGCCACGCTGAAGGTGGACGACAACGAGGCGGGCAAGACCCCGGTCACGGTGGCGCTGGGTCCCGGCCCGCACGTCGTCCAGGTGATCGCGCCCGACGGGCGCAGCACGGAGCAGCAGATCGACGTCAAGGCGGGCCGTGCGCTCGACCTGCTCATCCCCCTGCCCGCGCGCGCCGGCGGACCTGCGTCGCTGGGCGTCACCTCGGATCCCTCCGGCGCCCGCGTCTTCCTCGACGGATCGTCGGTGGGCGTGACGCCGTACTCGATCGAGCTTTCGCCGGGCGCGCACGCCGTCGCCGTCGAGCTGGCCGGGCGCCTGCGCCAGGAGAGGCAGATCTCCGCGCGGCAAGGCCGCGACGTGCAGCTCGCCTTCGTGCTGCCGGCGATGCCGAAGGACCCGGCGTTGACGGTCGAGTCGGAGCCGCCCGGCGCTTCGGTGATCCTCGACGGCAAGGAGCGCGGGCGCACGCCCTTCCTCGCTCCGGTCGCCGCCGGCACGCACGAGCTGGTGCTGCGCCTGGCGGGGCGCCGCGAGGTCGCGACCGAGCTCACCATGCCGAAGGACAAGGACCTGTCGCTCCGGATGGAGTTGGGCCAGGCCTCGGGAGCGCCGCGCCTCACCGTCGCCTCGTTCCCGGACGGCGCGGCGGTGCTCGTCGACGGCAAGGAAATGGGCCTGACGCCCTGGAGCGGCGAACTGAAGCTCGGCGACCACAAGGTGCAGGTCCGGCGCGCGGGATACCTCGCCGCCGAGCGCGCAGTGACCCTGCAGGCCAACCGGGACACGCACTTGTCCTTCGCCCCGGAGCGCGTCGTCGGACCTGGCCGGCTGCGCGTGGAGGCCGAGCCGCCCGACGCGGAGATCGCCATCGACGGACAGGCGGCGGGCGTGGCGCCGTATTCAGGGGAGCTGGCCGCCGGCGACCACAACGTCGAGATCTCGAACGTCGGCTACCGGACCCTGGCCCAGCAGATCAGCCTGGCTCCCGGCCAGCAGGTCTCGCTCCGGCTCACGCTGTCGCCGGCCGGCGGCGCGAATGCGCCTCCGATCGTCGGCGTGAACTCCGCTCCGGAGGGGGCGCTCCTGTACGTCGACGGCAAGCTGATCGGCCCCACGCCGAAGAAGGCGGCGACCACCCCCGGGCAGCACGAGCTGCGCCTGGTGCTGGACGGCTACAAGACGTGGTCCGCGCCCACCCGCATGCCGGACAAGCCCGGCTTCGAGCTGCGCGTCGCGGTGGCCTTGAAGCCGGTGCGCGAGGCCGAGGCGCACGACGCGCCGGCGGCCGTGGAGCTGGCGCGCGCCCAGTACAAGCGCGCCGAGGCCTGCTACGCCGCCGGCGACTACCCCTGCGCCACGCAGGGGTACCGCGCCGCCTACGACTACAGCCACCGGCCGGAGCTGCTCTTCAACCTGGCGCAAGCGCACCGGCGCGGCGGGAACATCAAGGAGGCGCTCGAGTCGTACCAGTCGTTCCTGCGCGAGAAGAGCGATCCGAACCCGAAGGTCAAGGCGCAGGCGGAGCAATACGTCGCGTTCTGCCAGCTGGTCTTGCAGCCGGCCGCGATCTCGTCGCCCGCCGGACAGCTGGCGCAGAAGTCGGCCGCGAAGGAGCCGCCACCTGGCGCCGTCCAGCCATTGCCCGGGGCCGCCGTTCCGCCATTGCCCGAGGCCGCCGTCCAGCCGCTGCCCGGGGCCACACCGCCGCCGCCGCTTCCGCCGCTTCCGTTCCTCGCGCAGGCGGCGCCGGGCGGCGCCGTCGCGCTTCCCTTGCCGGCCCTTCCCCGCGAGGACACCCAGCCTCCCGTCCTGACCCACCAGGCCCTGCGCAGGGCGCCGGCAGGGAGCGCTCTGCGGCTCACCGCGCGCATCGTCGACGAGCTGTCGGCGGTGGGCGAGGCCCAGGTCTGCTGGCGCAACCTGCTCCACATCGATTACGAGTGCATCGCGCTCGCCGCCTCCGCCAACGACGAGTACGTGGCGGTGATCCCCGGCGCCGCGGTCGCGGACGGCTTCGCGTACTACCTCGAGGCGTCCGACTCCCTCGGCAACGGACCTGCCCGCAGCGGCACTCCGGAGCTGCCGCACCCGGTCGCGGTGGAAGAGGCCGACTCGCCGCTGCGCCAGGCGATCGCCGAGGCGATCAGGCCGGTGTCGCCCGGCGGAGCGGTGCAGGCGGGCTTCGCCGAGCGCGGTGCGCAGCAATTCGACTTGCAGCGGCCGGTGGGCAGGCTGATCGAAGCGTCGCCCGGCCAGCGGGCGTGGAACCTGCGCGCGCTGCTCGGCGCGGAGCGGAGCACGGAAGACGACACCGACTCGGTGATGAAGTCGCGGTTCGGCGTCGAGGCCACCAGGGCGCTGGCGCCCGGACTCTTCGCGATCGCGCGCTTCGACTGGCGCACCGGCAAGCAGCCGTACGTCCCGGATCCCGGTGCGAACCCGAACCAGAGGGTGACGCTCGACGAGCAGCGCTACGACGCAACCATGGCCGCGGGCTACGACGTCGGGGCCGCTCTGTGGGGCGACAGCTTCTCCCTGGTGCCCACCGTGGGCCTGCAGTACCTGGGCATCCGCAACGGAACGTTCCCGTTCGATCTGATCGGCGCCGAGGTCGGAGCGCAGGCGCGGTTCCCCCTGTTCTGGCGGCTCTCGGCGCAGGCCGGATTCGCATACGCGTACAATCTCGCGTCTCCGGACACGCGCTCCGCGCTCGGCACCATCCGCAGCCACATCGGCGCGACAGGCGGGCTGGTGCTGCCGCTGGGCCGCTTCGGCGTTTCGCTCGACTACCGCAACGACATCCTCGCCTTCGCACACACTTACCGGGTGGCGCACGGAGCGACGCTCGGATTCGGCTCGTCGTTCTGAGGGGGAACACCATGAACAGCCGACTCGCACGAGTCGCTGGTAGCCTTGCGCTCGCGCTCGCCACTGCCCGCTGCGCCGACAAGATCGTCGCCCCCGTGGCGAACGCCGGAACCGCGGTGACCGTCAACATGGGCAGCTCGGTCGGGCTCGACGGGCGAGCCTCGTCCGACCCGCAGGGCAGGTTGCTGGCCTATGACTGGGCCATCACGGGGCGGCCGCTCTTCAGCCAGACCTCGCTGAACGACGCGCACATCGCGACGCCGAGCTTCGTCCCCGATCTGGACGGCACCTACACCATCGATCTCGTGGTCTCGAACGGCGTGCTCTCCAGCGTCAAGAGCCAGGTGACGGTGACGGCGCGCAAGTGCAGCCAGGCCGCGCCGGAGATCACCGCCGCCGCCGCGGCGCCGGCGAATCCGAACACGGGCAACTCGGTCCAGCTCTCGGCGACCGTGCACGACGCCGACAACGACCCCGCCTGCAACCTGAACCAGACCTTCACGCTGCTGTGGACCGTGGTGGCGCGCCCGAGCGCCAGCACTGCGGTGCTCTCCGACCCGGCGGCAACCACCCCCACGTTCGTGCCCGACCAGATCGGGCCGTATCAATTCTCGGTCGTCGCGACCGACTCGACCGGTCTGCAGTCGGCTCCGAAGTTCCTCACGGTCACGACGACGAGCTGCGGCACCCATGCGCCGGCCGTGAGCGTCGGATCGTCACCCGGCAACCCCGTTCCCGGCGCGGCGGTCGTGCTGACGTCGACGGTGACGGATGCCGACAACGCGGGAACCTGCAACCTGGGCCAGACCTTCACGTACGCGTGGTCGCTGACCCGCCCGCCTGGCAGCGCGGCTCTGCTTTCCAATCCGGCGGCCGCTTCGCCGTCGTTCACTCCGGACGTGGCGGGTACCTATCGCGCGACGCTCACCGTGACTGATTCGGCGGGCCTGCCCTCGCAAGCGGCGGTCCAGGACGTGGTCGTGCCGGCCTGCGGCGCGGCCGCGGTGACCTTCGCGACACCCTCGATCACGGCGCTGTTCGCCGAGACGGACCCGAACGTCGGAGCGGCCGTCACCCTGACCGCGCACGCGGTGGACCCGGGCGTGGCCTGCGGCGTCGCCTCGGGCGCGGTCAAGTACGTCTGGACTCTCGCGAGCCCGTCCGGCAGCTCCGCCGTCGTGTCGGCCGTCTCGGCCGCAACGCAGTTCACCTTCACTCCGGACGTCGTCGGCACGTACGACGTCTCGGTGAAGGCCGTCGACGCTCGCGGCGCCTCGGCCAGCGCCTCGACCTCGGTGTCGACGACCACCTGCGGAGCAGCTCCGATCGCGGTCGCGGTGTCGCCGTTCGCGAATATAGTCAATAGCTACCAGGCAACCACGCTCACCGCGACGGTCGCACCGACCGGTTGCCCGCCGCGCTTCGCTCCGCAGATCGCGTGGGCCGTTTCCGGCGTCGGCGCTCCCGCGCAGCTCAGCTCGAGCTTCGGCGGAACGGTGACCTTCAAGAGCACCGGGGCAGGCGACTACACCGTGTCCGCCGTCGCCATCAACACCAGCGGGCACGAAGGCCCGGTGGGCACCGCGACCGTGCACGTGAACGCGTGCGGCTCCCAGCCGCCGGTCGTGGTCTCGATGAGCAATTCTCCGACGTTCCCCGCGCGACGGCAGACGATCGCGCTGTCGGCGACCGCGACGGATCCGGACGCGTCTTGCCTCGGAGCGGCTCGAGCGACGACGATCGCCTTCGAGCTCCTTTCGGTCCCGCAGGGCAGCGGATTGTCGTTCGCTCCAGGTGCGACCAGCTTCCAGGCGGATGTCGAGGGTAAGTACTCGTTCCGCGTGGTCGCGACGAACGCCGTGACCGGCCTCAGGTCGGACGCGGCGGTTCTGAACGTGACCGCGCTCGATCCGGATCCAGCGGCGTCGAGCGTCGTCGCCGTCCCGACCGGCTTCGTAGTGGCCGACGGGGTCGACAGCGCCGCCGTGACGGTGACCTTGCGTAACCGCCTGGGACAGCCCGTTGCAGCGCTTCCCGTCTCGGTCGCAGCCAGCGGCTCGGCGAATGCGTTCACCCCTGGCGCGAGCGGCTCGAGCGACGTGAACGGCGTCTTCACCACGACGCTGAGGAGCACCAAGGCCGAGTCGAAGACTTTCACGGCGACCGCCAACCAGCCGGCCGCGCCGGTGACGCTCACCAGCCACCCATCGGTCGACTTCGTCGCAGGCCCTACCGCCAGCATCACGTTGACCGGGCTTCCGGGGACGCTCACCGCTGGAGACTTCAGCACGGTGACCGTCACCGCGGTCGACGCATTCGCCAACGTGGCGAAGGGGCCCAACGCGTACACGGGGACGGTTCACTTCAACTCGAACGACGCGGGGACCATTCCGGCGAACTACACGTTCCTCGCTGGAGATGGTGGGACGCACACCTTCACGAACGGCGTGCGGTTGATCACCGCGGGCACGAGCGTCCTCACCGCGACGGACACCATCAAACCCGCGCTGACCGCCTCGCAGTCGGCCGTCGTGAGCCCGGCGGCTCCCGCCACGGTCGCCTTCACGACCCAGCCCACTTCAGCGACGGCGGGCATCGTCATCAGCCCGGCCGTGCAGGCTACGGTCAAGGACGCTTTCGCGAACCTGGTGCCGAATACCTCGGTCACCGTATCGATTGCCTCGGGTCCGCTGACTGCCACGCTTGGGGGCACGACGACGATCTCGACCAACG
>WNFL01320828.1_pt2 | contig 43772 bp, 41 predicted proteins | sample 5400361 | NCBI WGS metagenome assembly WNFL01 (sample SAMN13153351, study PRJNA577476) | soil metagenome | isolation source: 40 cm soil on Douglas fir-dominated hillslope | place: USA:California | collected 2013-09-17 | reverse complement strand
TACTACGAGTCGCGCGAGAAGCTCGGCTTCCCGATGGCCCATGCCTGAGCCGCTGCTCGTCGAACTACTGACGGAGGAGCTGCCTCCGAAATCGCTTCGGGCGATGGCGGACGCATTCGCTGCCAAGCTTGCCGCCGAGCTGCAGAACGACCGTTTTCTGCCGGAACCAGTCGCGGCATGGCCGTTCGCCACGCCACGCCGTCTCGCGGTGCTGATCGGCAGCGTGAACGAGCGCTCGCCGGACAGCGAGCGCGACGTCCAGGGCCCTCCGGTCGGCTCGCCAGTCCAGGCGGTAAGCGGATTCGCGAAGAAGAACGGCGTCAGCGTCGAGTCGCTGCAGAAGGCGAAGGGCCCGAAAGGAGAGGTCTACGTCGCGCGAGTACGCACCGCGGGCGTTGCGCTCGGCGACGTTCTCGCCGGCAAGGTCGAGGCGGCGCTGCGCGCGCTGCCGATTCCGAAAATGATGCGCTGGGGTGCGGGCGAGGCGCAATTTGTGCGCCCGGTGCACGGACTCGTGATGCTTCACGGCAGGAACGTGGTGCCGGGCGCGGTCCTCGGGCTGCAGTCCGGAAACCGCACCCGCGGACATCGTTTCATGGGTGACGGCGAGATTGTCCTCGCGAGAGCCGACGAGTACCGGGAGAAGATGGCCGCGCAGAACGTCGTCGCCGCCTTCGACGTTCGCAAGGCAGCGATCGACAGCTTTCTGCAGAAGTCTGCCGCCGAACAGAAAGGTTCGCTCGGTGAATACCGGGATCTCCTCGACGAAGTTACCGCGCTGGTCGAGCATCCGAGCGTCTACGTCGGCGCATTCGACGCGTCGTTCCTTGCGGTGCCGCAGGAATGCCTGATCCTCACCATGCGGCAGAACCAGAAGTATTTCCCGTTGTTCGACGGCGCCGGCAAGCTGCTGCCGAAATTCCTGATCGTCTCGAATATGAAAGTCGCCGACCCGCGCCACATCGTCGGCGGCAACGAGCGCGTCGTGCGCCCGCGTCTCGAGGACGCGCGCTTTTTCTACGACCAGGACCGCAAGCAGCGCCTCGAGTCCCGGGTGCCGCAGCTCGCGAAGGTGGTCTACCACCGCAAGCTGGGGAGCCAGCTCGAGCGCGTGGAGCGCATCCAGCTTCTCGCCGGAAGCATCGCGCGCGCGCTGAAGGCCGACTTCAGCCTCGCCGAGCGCGCTGCGTGGCTGGCGAAGGCGGACCTGCCGACCGGGATGGTCGGCGAATTTCCCGAGCTGCAGGGCGTAATGGGGCGCTACTACGCGCTGAACGACAACGAGAAGCCCGCGGTGGCGGATGCCATCGAAGCGCACTATCGCCCGCGCTTCGCCGGCGACGAGCTTCCGCAGGGGCCGGTCGCCTGCGCCGTGGCCCTCGCCGACAAGCTCGACGCGATCGCGGGCCTCTTCGGCATCGGCGAGCAGCCGACGGGCGAAAAGGATCCTTTCGGCCTGCGTCGCGCCGCGTTGGGCGTAGTCCGCATTCTGGTCGAGCACCGGCTGCCGCTCTCGCTGCATGACCTTGTGAACGACGCGTTCAGCAGGTATCCGCGGACGATCGGCCAGGCGCATACGGAGGTGGAGATGTTCATACTGAATCGCTTCGAGGGCTATCTAAGGGACCGCGGGTTCTCGACGTTGCAGGTGAGCGCCGTGCTGAGCATGAATCCGACGCAACTGAGCGTGGTGCCGCAACAGCTCGAAGCGGTAAAGGCCTTTCAGGCCCTGCCGGAAGCCGAAAGCCTTGCGGCGGCGAACAAGCGCATTGCAAACATACTGAAACAGGCTGAAGCCAAGGGAGAATCGTTTAGCAACGCCGAGCTGAAGAATCTCAAGGAGCCTGCGGAACGCAGCCTCTTTCAAGCTTTGCGGGAAGCCTCCGCAAAAGCCACCGGGCTATTCGAGCGCGGCGACTATACGGGCTATCTGAAAACCTTCGCCGTGTTGAAGGCGCCGGTCGACGCATTCTTCGAGTCGGTCATGGTGATGGTGGACGAGAAGGCTTTGCGCACGAACCGGCTCGCCCTCCTGCGGGACCTTCGAGATGCCATGAACCGCGTCGCCGACATCTCCAAGCTCGCGGTCGAAAAATGAGGCGCGCAATCCAATCATGAAGCTCGTAATCCTGGATCGCGACGGCACGATCAACCACGACAGCGATCACTACATCAAGTCGCCCGCGGAATGGCGGCCGATCGACGGCAGCCTCGAGGCGATCGCGCGCCTCACGCAGGCGGGCTACCGGATCGTGGTGGCGACCAACCAGGCGGGCATCTCGCGCGGCCTGTTCGATACCGCGACGCTGATCGCGATCCACGACATGCTGCAGCGCGCGGCGAGCCTCGCCGGGGGCCGCATCGACGCGTTCTTCTTCTGCCCGCACGCCGCGGACGCGGGCTGCGCCTGCCGCAAGCCGAAGCCCGGCATGCTGGTCGAGATCGCCAGGCGCTTCAACGTATCTCTCGCGGATGTCTACATGGTGGGCGACGCGTTGCGCGACGTGGAGGCGGCCGCGGCTGCGGGCGCGCGCCCGGTGCTGGTGCTCACCGGCAAGGGGCAGGCGACGTTCGACGAGGGCAAGCTTCCGCCCGGCACCGAGGTGTTCCCGGACCTCGCCGCGTTCGCCCGGAAGCTGGCGCCGTGAGCGCCGCGGGGGCACCGATGAACGCGGCGCGCTCGGTGCTGTTCGCGCTCGCGCTCGTCGCGATCACGCCGCCCTACGCGCTCATCGCGCTCGCCACGTTCGTGCTGCCGAGGATGACCCGCTACCGCGTCATTTCCGGATGGTCCCGCTCGGTGATCTTCTTCTCGAAAGCCATATTGCGGATCGACTGGCGCATCGAGGGGCGCGAGCACCTGCCGGCCACGCCGGCGGTGATTCTCGCCAAGCACCAGTCGGCGTGGGAGACGATGGCGTTCCAGATGATCTTCCCGCCGCAGGTCCACGTGCTGAAACGAGAGCTTCTCTGGATCCCGTTCTTCGGCTGGGGGCTCGCGCTGATGAGCCCGATTCCCATCGACCGCGGCCGCGGCGTCGCGGCGCTGCGCAGCATCGCGCGCCGCGGGCGGGAGCGGCTGCGCCAGGGCTTCTGGGTCGTGGTGTTCCCGGAGGGCACGCGGGTGAAGCCCGGGGAGCGGCGCGAATACCAGATCGGCGGCGCCTGGCTCGCCGCCGAGAGCGGCGCACCGGTGGTGCCGGTCGCGCACAACGCGGGGTTGTTCTGGCCGCGCAATGCTTTTTTGAAACGTCCGGGCACCGTCACCGTCCGGATCGGTCCAATCATCGAGGCCGCGAACCGCGACCCCAAGACGATCAACAACCTCGCCGAGACGTGGATCGAAGAGCAGCAGCGCACGCTTTGCCCAAGCAATTGAAACTATTCGATTCGAGATCCATCCAGCTCGGCGAGCGGCTCGTCGAGTACCGGTTCGTCCGGCGCCGCCGGCGCACGCTCGGCCTCACGGTGGACGCGAGCGGCCTCGCGGTCGCCGCGCCTTTGCACGCGCCGTGGAACGACATCGAGTCGTTCATGCGCGACAAGCAGCGCTGGATTCTTTCCAAGCTCGACGAATGGGCGAGCACGCCGCGGCCGGTGATCCTGCAGGTCGCGAACGGCGAGACCCTGCCGCTTTTCGGCGACGCGCTCACGCTCGAGGTGCGCGACGGCGGGCGCGCGGTCAAGCGCCAGGCCGATCGCCTGGTCGTGTTCGCCCCCGGGCCGCTGCGCCTGGTGGAGATCCTCGTCGGATGGCTGAAGACGCGGGCCCTCGAAAGCCTCGCGCCGCGCGCCGAGCATTTCGCCGGCCTGCTCGGGCTGCCCGCGCCGGCGATCGCGCTCTCCAGCGCGCGCGGCCAGTGGGGCGTGTGCACCGAAGGCGGACCGATCCGCCTGAACTGGCGCCTCGTGCATCTGGCGCCTGAGCTCGCCGACTACGTGGTGGCCCACGAAGTGGCGCACCTCATCGAGATGAACCATTCGAAACGCTTCTGGAGCCTGGTCGGCAAGCTGTATCCTGCGTGGCGCGAGACCCGCGAGCGGCTCGAGCTCGAGGGCGCCGCGCTGCCGATCATCAGGGGACCACGATGAGAATTCTCCATACCATGCTGCGCGTCGGCGACCTGGACCGTTCGGTCCGGTTCTATACCGATGTGCTCGGCATGAAGCTGCTGCGCACCACCGACCGGCCGGAACAGAAATACTCGCTCGCGTTCGTCGGCTACGACAGCGAGGAGCGCAGCGCGGTGCTCGAGCTCACCTATAACTACGGCGTCGACCGCTACGAGCTGGGCGGTGGCTTCGGCCACGTCGCGCTCGAGGTGCCCGACGTGAAGAGCGCCTGCGACAAGGTCAAGAAGCAGGGCGGCCGGGTGACGCGCGAGCCCGGGCCGGTGAAGGGCGGCACGACCGTGATCGCCTTCGTCGAGGATCCCGACGGCTACAAGATCGAGTTCATCGAGCGCAAGTAGGCCGGTCGACACCTGGGGCGCGTTCAACCTTCGGGGCAAATGAAGATCGCAGTCATGGGCGCGGGCGCGGTGGGCTGCTATTACGGCGGCATGCTGGCGCGCGCGGGTCACGCGGTGACGCTGATCGGGCGGCCGCAGCACGTCGAGGCCGTGCGCCGCGAGGGCTTGTTCCTGGAGACACAGTCCTTCAAGGAGCATGTTCCGATGGGGGCGAGCACTGACGCGAGCGGCGCGCGCAATGCAGAGCTCGTGCTCTTCTGCGTCAAGTCGACCGACACGGAAAGCGCCGCAAAGGCGCTGGCCCCGCACCTCGAGCGCGATGCGCTCGTGCTCAGCCTGCAGAACGGCGTGGACAACATCGAGCGTTTGCGGGCCGTGCTGCAGCAGGAGATCGCGCCGGCGGCGGTCTACGTCGCCACGGAGATGGCCGGGCCCGGCCACGTCAGGCACCACGGACGCGGCGAGCTGGTGATCGGCGCCACGACCCGCGATATCGCCGCCGCGTTCACTGCCGCCGGCGTGCCGGTCCAGATCTCGGACAACGTCATGGGCGCGCTCTGGGAAAAGCTGGTCGTCAACTGCGCCTACAACGCGCTGTCGGCCATTTCGCAACTGCCCTACGGACGCCTGGTGCAGGGCGAAGGCGTGGAGGCCGTGATGCGCGACGTGGTGGCCGAATGCCTCGCCGTTGCGCGCGGCGCCGGAGTAACCCTGCCAGAAGGCATCTGGGAAGCCGTGCAACGCATCGCGCGAACGATGCCGACTCAGTTTTCCTCCACCGCGCAGGACCTGGCGCGCGGCAAGCGCAGCGAGATCGACCACCTCAACGGGTATGTCGTGCGCAAAGGCGAGGCGCTCGGCATCGCCACGCCCGCCAATCGCGTCCTGCACGCGCTCGTCAAGCTGCTCGAAGGAAAGGCGCAGCTCACAGCCGTCCCGCGATAATCGCGTTCGATATCAGCCGTTTTACGCCCCATTTGTGGAAGGGGACGATAAAGAACAGATAAATCTTGCCGAACAGGTTGTGCACCATGCAGATCGTGGAAACGACCACGCTCGCCGTCGCGCCGTCCGTGACTTTCAACACCGAGAGCCTGAAGTCCAGATGCTTGTTGTCGCGGCCTGCGACGAGCTCGGTTTCGCTCAGGGAAAAAATCGGCCAGACGCCGATCTTGTCGCCGACCACGTAGCTGCGCTTGAATTCGGGATGCAGGATCTCGCGCGCCGTCGGCGCATCGAGCCCGCAGAACGAAGCGACTGCGTTCCGCGCGATCAGGAGCATCTTCATCCACACGGGATGGTGTGCGAAGAGGCTCGCGAAAATTTCGACGGCGCTGGCCCGCGGACGGCTCAAGGGAGCGCGGTAGGAATCCCGAAAATAAGCGGCCTCGACCAGGCGGCGATCCAGCACGCTGAAGGTCGGGATGTCGCATTTCTCGACGGCCATTTTTGGGTCTCGACGCCGGGTGCCGGCTAGCGAGGGTTGGAGGCCAGGTAGTCCGCGATGCGCACGTAATCCGCCGGCGAAAGGTTCTCCGGCCGCAGCTTCGGATCGATGCGAAGCGCCTCGAAGTCCTGCGGCGCAAGCGGCAACGCATTGCGCAGCGTCTTGCGGCGCGCGGAGAACGCCTGGCGCACGATTTTCTCGAGGAGCGCCGGATCACAGGCCGGCTTCTCCGCGATCGGCACGAGGCGCACCACCGCCGAGTCCACTTTCGGCGGCGGACGGAACGCGCCGGGGGCGACGCTGAAGAGCTTCTTCATCCTGAAGCGCGTCTGCAGCATCACCGACAGGCGGCCGTACTCCGGCGTCGAGGGCGCGGCGACCATGCGCTCGACGACCTCGAGCTGCAGCATGAAATGCATGTCGCGCACGCGTTCTGCGAAGCGGGCGAGATGGAACAGCAGCGGCGTCGAGATGTTGTAGGGCAGGTTGCCCACGATGCGCGTCCCCGCGGGAAATTGCGCGAAGTCGAACTCCAGCGCGTCCGCGCAGTGGACGGTCAGCTTTTCCCTCGGGTATCGAGTTTCGAGCTCGGCGGCGAGATCACGGTCGATCTCGACGACCTGCAGCCGCTCGAGGCGCTCGAGAAGCGGTCCCGTCAAGGCGCCCTCGCCCGGGCCGATCTCGACGACGAGGTCTTTTTTTCCCGGCTCGATTTCCTTCAGCAGGCGCTCGACGACCCGGCGCTCGTGCAGAAAATGCTGCCCGAACCTCCGCCGCGCTACGTGCGGCTTCTTATCGCCCGGTTGATGCAAGCTCGAGCGCAAGCTTGACGGCTTCAATCAGGCTGCCGGGGTCGGCCGTGCCGCGGCCCGCGATGTCGAGCGCGGTGCCGTGATCGACCGAGGTGCGCACGAACGGCAGGCCGAGCGTCACGTTGACGCCGCGGCCGAAGCTCGCGTACTTGAGCACCGGCAGGCCCTGGTCGTGATACATCGCGAGCGCGCAGTCGGCGCCTTTCAGGCGATCCGGAACGAAAAGCGTATCGGCCGGGATCGGACCGCTCGCGTCGATCCCGAGAGACTGCGCCTGCCGGATCGCCGGCGCGATGACCTCGGCGTCCTCGCTGCCGAGATGGCCGGATTCGCCGCTGTGGGGGTTGAGGCCCGCGACCAGGATGCGCGGCCGCTTTATCCCGAAGCGCTGCTTCAAGTCGTGGTCGAGCACGCGCAGCGTGCGCACTAGGTCGTCTTTGCGGATGGCCTGCGGCACGCGCGCGAGCGGCAGGTGCGTCGTGGCGAGGGCGACGCGCAAGCCGCCGCCGACCAGCATCATCACGACATGCTCCGCCTTCGATTTCGCGGCGAGGTATTCGGTGTGGCCGCTGAAGGCGATGCCGGCGTCGTTGATCACGCTCTTCTGCACGGGGGCGGTCACCATCGCGGCGAACTCGCCCGAAGCGCAGCCCTGCATGGCGCGATCGATGAGCCGAAGCACGTAGCGGCTGTTGGCCGGGTCGAGCTTGCCGGCCACGCGCGGCCGCTCGAGGGGGACGTGCTCGACGTCGGGGCAGCCGGGCAGGATGCCGCGATCGCCTATCACCACGATGCGCGCGGGCAAGGCCGCCTTCGCAGCCATGCAGCAGATCTCCGGCCCGATGCCGGCGGGCTCGCCGGAAGTCACCGCGACGCTGAGAGGAAAACCTATCGGTCCTCCAGGCGCAGCTCGACGTAGGTCTGGTCTCTCAGCTGGCGCAGCCACTGCTGGAAGGTCTCGTCCGACTTGCGCTCGCGCAGCGCCTGGCGCGCCTGGAGCCGTCGCCGCTCGGGGCTGAGCTCGGCCGAGCGGCGCTCCATCACCTGGATGAGGTGAAAGCCGAACGGCGTCTTCGCGGGCTGGCTCAGCTCGCCGGGCTTGAGCTCGTTCATCGCGCGCTCGAACTCCGGCACCGTGTCGCCGGGGTAGATCCAGTCCAGGTCGCCGCCGCGCGCCGAGGTGGAGTCGTCGGAATTGGAGCGCGCGAGCACCGCGAAATCCGCGCCGGCGAGGATGCGCTCGCGCAGGCCGAGCAGGCGCCGGCGCGCATCGGCCTCCGACACCGTTTCGCTGGTGCGGATCAGAATATGGCGGGCGCGGGTCTGGGTGATCGGCACGTTGGGCGCCACGGCACCGCGGCGATCGAGGAGCTTCAGCACATGGAATCCCGCCGAGCTTCTGAGCACCGCGCTCACCTGGCCCGGGTTCATCTTCGCCACCGCGTCGGCGAACAGCTCCGGCAGCCGGTCGCCGGTGCGCCAGCCGATGGCGCCGCCCTGCAGGGCGTCGGGCGCGTCCGAGTAGGTCGCCGCGGCCGCGCGGAAGTCGCCGCTCTCGGCGTCGGCGCGCGCCTTTTCGGCCCTCGCGCGCGCCGCCTCGATGCGCTCGGGGCTCGCCTGGTCGGGCACCCGGATGAGGATGTGGGCGAGGCTGTATTCCGCGCGCACCGCGCTCTGCGCGCTGTTCTCCTCGAGAAACAGATCGATCTCCGTGTCGCTGACCTGGATCTTGTCGTCCACCTCGCGCTCACGCAGCCGCTGCAGCGTGATCTGGTCGCGCAGGTCCGTGCGGAAGGCGTCGAACGGGACCCCGTCGCGCTCGAGCGCGGCGCGAAAGCCCGACAGCGTCATGCTGTTCTGCTCCGCGACGCGCTGCACCGCGCGGTCGACCTGCATATCGTCCACGCGTATTCCGGAGTCCCGGGCGAGCTGTATTTGCGCCTTGTCGAGGATCAGGCGCTCGAGGAGCTGGCGCTCGAGCACGTCGCGCGGCGGCGCCTGCGTTCCCTGGCGGCGCAGCTGGCGCTCGGCGGCGCCGATCGCCTCGTTCAGCTCCGAGAGCGTGATCACTTCCTTGTTGACGACCGCGACGATGCGGTCGACCAGGTTGACGCGCTGGGCGAGCGCGTCCGCGGGGAAGAGCGCCGCGAGGATGGGTACCAGTGGCAGCGACAGCGCGAGCGCCGCGAGCAAGACCCTCAGTGAGCAGATCAGTGAGCACCTCGGGAAGCGCATCAGTAGATCTGCTCGAAAGGGAGCGGCTTGCGCGCGCTCGGCGGCGCGAACGTCGGATCGCGCGGGTTGGTGATGGAATAGCCTGACACGTTGCGCTTGAGCAATGTAATGACTTCGTCGGTGCCGATCTGGCCGACTCCGGTGAACTCGAGCTGGAAGAAGAACGCCGTCGAGCTCACCTGGGCCGCCGCCTGGATGCGCTGGAACACCGCCCGGAAAACCCAGCAGCCCGCGTTGTATTCGAGGCCGCCGACTCCGTCCACCAGGCGCTTATCCAGCAGCGAGTAATTGTAACGCCCTACGGCGTACCAGCCGGGCCGCAGCGGCCACTGTCCGGAAATATCCACCTGCTTGACCGGATTCGCCGGGTCCTGGTTGAAGCGATAGCTCGCGCTGACCACCTTGGCGGTTTCCGGGGAATACCGGGTCGCGAGGGTGTAGCGCTGCGGGGTGCTCTCCCGCCGGTTGTACTGCACCGTGGTATCGAAAGTCCAGGAGCGCAATGGTCGCCCGCCCACCGAGGCGAGCAGGTCCGAGGTGTGGAAGGTGCGCAACGTCGAGGTCGGCGTCAGCCCGACGCGCTCGTCGCGGAAATAGTTGATCTGCCCGATCGTGGCGCGCAACGCCTCCTGGCCGCCGGCGCTCAGGAACCGGCTGGTCACGGCCGACGTGAGCTGGTTCGCGTCGCCGAAGCGGTCGCCGCCGTTGAAGCGGTTTTCCGTGAACAGCTGCGGAAAGTTGAAATCCGCGAGCGCCGTGTCGAACAGCGGCATCGAATCCTGGTTGCGGTACGGGATGTTGACGTAGAAGAGGCGCGGCTCGAGCGTCTGGGTCAGGTTCTCGCCGAAAAAGCGCGCGTCGCGGTCGAAGATGAGGCCGGTGTCCAGGCTCATCCACGGAATGGCCGCGGCCGGCCGTCCGGTGCTTCCGGCGGGCGCGTCCTGGAGGTTGTAGCCGACGTACCTCAGCCCCGCCTTCGGCGTGAAGAACGCGCCCGGGGAAATGATCGGCGCAGTCACGGTCGGGCTGGCCGAAACCCTCGTCCCCTGCTGCAGCGAGGAATGGAGGAAGCGGGCGTATTCGACCGGCCAGTTCGTATCGAGCAGGCCGCCGATGTTGTTGGCGCTGGTCGCGAAATTGAGCTGCGGCACGCGATGATACGGAGGCACGATGGGCGCCAGCGGATCCTGCAGCGTCTGGAAGCGCTGCACGCGCAATTGCGCGCTGTACGGACCGGTCGGCAGGGCCCCGCCATAGGTGACATAGGCGTCCTGCAGCAGGTTGCCGATCGAGGACTGGCGCACCTGGCTCGTGAGATCGACGAAATAGCGGTTGTCGGACACCCGGTTGAAGTCGACGTTGAGGCCCATTCCCGGCGCGAGCGTCTGCGCGTGGTTCCACGACACGCCGTGGCGCTCGCGCCGGAGCTCGGCGTCGTCGGGCATGTATTCCAGCCTGAGGTCGCCCCGGTACGCGGGATTCAGGTAGCGGCCCTCGTTCCTCAGGAACAGGCCGCGCTTCGTCATGTAGGACGGCGTGATCGTGGCGTCGTATTCGGGCGCGATGTTCCAGTAGTACGGAATGCCGGTCTCGAAACCGCGCGTGCTGCTGTGCGAGTAGTACGGCGTGAGCAGGCCGCTCTTGCGGCTGTTCTCCAGCGGGAAGCTGACATACGGCGCCCCGAGGATCGGAACCCCGAAGAAGTGCAGCCGGGGGCTCTTCGCCTGGCCTTCCTCGATCGTGTAGTCGAGGGTCAGCTCCTTCGCCAGGATCATCCAGTCGTCGTTGCCGGGCTCGCAGGTGGTGAAGGTCGCGTTCTTGAAGCGGTATTTGTCCTTGCCGAGGAATTCCATGCCGTCGGCGGTGCCCCGCGCCGGCAGCTCGCGCCGCAGCAGGAACTGCGGCTGCTCGAAGACCCCGGTATCGTCGAGCAGGTTGTAGCGCAGGCGCGGGCCGAAGAAACGGTCGACGCCGCTCTTGAGGCGCACGCCGCCGTCGCCCTCGACCGTGCCGAACTCCTGGTTGAGCAGCAGCGTCTCGCCGAAGATGTTCAGCTCATCCTGGGCGATCTCGGCGGCGCCGCGCGCGCCGATCTCGATCGAGCCGACGCCCTCGATGCGCTCGGCATCGACCGTCATCGGCTCCTTGGACTGCGCGGCAGCGCTCGACTGCGCGCCGGGAAGTCCGGGGACCACACGAACCTGCGCCCACGCATCTGCGGCGGCCACCAGGGCGACCACAAGCATCGCGTAGCGCTGCGGCATGAGGCGGAGAGATTTTTTTCGGTGGTGTAGAATTTTTAATGATACACGGTGATTCACGGCGCGCCGCCCTGGAGCGCTGGCTGGAAACGCACTTTCAGGGAGCGCGATTCTCACTCGCGCCGGCGTCCGAGGACGCCTCCTTCCGCCGCTACTTTCGCGCCGCGCTCGACGACGGCCGCAGCTTCATCGCGATGGACGCGCCGCCCGAAAAGGAGGACTGCCGGCCCTTCGTCCACGTCGCGGGCCTGCTCGCCAGGGCGGGCGTGCACGCGCCGCAGGTCCACGCGCAGGATCTGGCGCAAGGCTTCCTGCTGCTTACCGACCTTGGAACGAAGACGTACATACAGGAGCTCAACGCCGACAACGCGCCGCGCCTCTTCGGCGATGCCATGGACGCGCTCGTGCGCTGGCAGCTCGCGACGCGGCCGGGGGAACTGCCGCCGTACGACGAAGCACTGTTGCGCCGCGAAATGAACCTGTTTCCGGAGTGGTATCTCAGCCGCCACCTCAATTTAGTGTTGGATGTAGAAAAAAAAGAAACCCTGGAAAATACCTTCCGTCTCCTCGTGAAAAGCGCGCTCGCGCAGCCGGCCGTCTATGTGCACCGCGATTACATGCCGAGGAACCTGATGCTGAGCGAGCCCAATCCCGGCGTGCTCGATTTCCAGGACGCGGTGCACGGCCCGATCACGTATGACATCGTGTCGCTGCTGCGCGACGCGTTCCTGAGCTGGGAGGAGAGCCAGGTGCTCGACTGGTGCGTGCGCTACTGGGAGAAGGCGAAGCGCGCGGGCCTGCCGGTCGATGCGGATTTCGGCGATTTCTGGCGCGCCTTCGAATGGATGGGGCTGCAGCGCCATCTGAAGGTGCTCGGCATCTTCGCGCGCATCAACTATCGCGACGGCAAGCCCAGGTATCTCGAGGACACGCCGCGCTTCATCGGCTATGCGCTCGCGGTGTCGCGCAGGTACAGGGAGCTCGGGCCGCTCGCGCAGATGCTGGAAAAGCTGGCGTGAAGGCCATGCTCCTCGCGGCGGGGCGCGGCGAGCGCTTGCGCCCGCTCACCGACAGCGTGCCGAAGGCGCTGGTCGAGGCCGGCGGCAAGCCGCTCATCGCCTGGCATCTCGAGCGGCTCGCCGCGGCCGGCTGCCGCGACGTGGTGATCAACGTTTCCTACCTCGGCGGGCGCATCGTCGAGCGCATCGGTGACGGCGGGCGCTTCGGCCTGCGCATCGCCTATTCGCGCGAGGCCGAGCGCCTGGAGACCGCCGGCGGCATCGCGCAGGCGCTGCACCTGCTCGGCGAGCAGCCTTTTGTGCTGCTCAACGCCGACGTCTACTGCGAATTCGACGTGACGCGCCTGCTGCGCATGCCGCTCGGCGCGATGCTTGCTCACCTGGTGCTGGTGCCGAATCCGGCGCACCGGCCGCGCGGCGACTTCGCGCTCGCCAGTGACAACACCACTTCAGGCGAGGTCAAAAGCACCGGCAGTCCGAGCTACACTTATGCGGGCATCGCGCTGGTTTCGCCGCGGCTGGTCGAAAGCGTGACGCCCGGTGAGAAAGCGCCGCTCGCGCCGCTGCTCTACGCGGCGGCCGACCGGGGCCTGATGCGCGGCGAGCTGTACCGTGGCCTGTGGCAGGACGTGGGAACGCTCGAGCGCCTCGCGCAGCTCGAAGCCTTGCTGGGATCTCGACATGAAAATCGCTGAAGACATTGCCATCTATCGAAAGCGCCGCGAGCAGCTCGCCCGGGCGATGGGCACCGGCGTCGCCGTGGTGCCGACCGCGCCCGAGCGCATCCGCAACCGCGACACGCACTATCCGTACCGCTTCGACAGCCACTTCTACTACCTGACGGGCTTCACGGAGCCCGAAGCCGTGCTGGTGATCGTCGCCGGCGCCGAATCGGGCTCGGCGGCGAAGACCCTGCTCTTCTGCCGCGGCAAGAATCCGGAGCGCGAAGTGTGGGACGGCTTCCGCTACGGCCCCGAGGCGGCGCGCGAGCGCTTCGGCTTCGACGAAGCGCAGCCGATCGAGGCCCTCGACGCGGCGCTCGCCACGCTGCTCGAGAACCAGCCTGCGCTCCACTACCCGGTGGGTGCCGACGCCGCCTGGGACCTGCGCGCGATGCAGTGGCTGAACGCGGTGCGCGCCCGCGCGCGCTCCGGGGCCGCCTCAAGGATGCGCACGAGATCGCGACGATGCGGCGCTCGGCGCGCATCGGCGCCGCCGCGCACCGGCGCGCGATGCAGGCGACGCGTCCCGGAAAGAACGAGTACGAGATCGAAGCCGAGCTGCTGTACGAGTTCCGCCGCGGCGGCGCGCAATTCCCGGCGTACTGGCCGATCGTCGCCGGCGGCGCTAACGCCTGCGTGCTCCATTATGTATTCAACAACGCGCCGCTTGCCGCAGGCGATCTTCTGCTGATCGACGCGGGCTGCGAGCTCGACGGCTACGCCTCCGACATCACCCGCAGCTTTCCAGTCAGCGGCCGCTATAGCGGCGCGCAGCGCGAGGTCTACGAGATCGTGCTCGCGGCGCAGCTCGCCGCGATCGCCAAGGTGCGCGCCGGCAACAAGTGGAACGAGCCGCACGACGCCGCGGTGCGCGTCCTGGCGCAGGGCCTCGTCGACCTGAAGCTCGTGGGCGGCAGCCTGGACGAAGTCCTTGAAAAGGAAACGTACAAGCGCTTCTATATGCACCGCACCGGGCACTGGCTCGGCCTCGACGTGCACGACGCGGGCGACTATAAGCGCGCGGCCGAGTGGCGCAGCCTCGAGCCGGGCATGACCCTGACGGTCGAGCCGGGCCTGTATATCCGCGCCGAGGACGACGTGCCCGGGCCCCTGCGCAACATCGGCATCCGCATCGAGGACGATGTCCTCGTCGGCAAAGACGGCTGCGAGGTCCTGACCGCCGAAGCGCCCAAGCGGATCGAGGATATTGAGGCTTTGATGCGTGATGGGCGAGCGCGCGACTGAAGAAGAAGTCGATGTTCTGATTCGCGGCGCGGGCCCGGTAGGCTGCGCGCTGGCGCTCGCGTTGCAGGATTCCGGCTTGCGGGTTTCGATTCTGGATTCTTCCTTTCAGAAAAAATCCGTTCCCTTCCGGCCGCTCGCGCTTTCGTACGCGAGCCGGCTGATCCTCGAGCGGGTCGGCGCGTGGGAAGGCCTTGCCGCAACGCCGATCGAGACCGTGCTCGTGTCGCAGCAAGGCGGCTTCGGCCGCACCCGGCTCGAGGCGCTCGATGCCGGCGTTCCCGCCCTGGGCTACGTGACCGAATATGCGTCGCTTCTCGCCTCGCTCGAAGCGAAAATAGAACGGCACGGAATAAAAAAGACGCACGCAGAGACCCGGGCGTTGTGCGAAGTGCACGCCGAAGGCGTCGCGCAGGACGCCGAAGAGAAGCGCTACCGGCAGGACGCGGTCGTGGCGCTCGTGCAGCTTGCGCCGCCCGCCGGAAATACGGCGCACGAGCGCTTCACGCCCGAGGGGCCGCTCGCGCTGCTCCCTCATGCGGGGCGCTACGCACTTATCTGGAGCGCGAGCCCCGAGCGCGCACGATTGCTCGCGGATTGTTCTGAAAATGAATTCCTGAAAGAGCTGTCCGCCGCCGGCGGGCGCATCGGCACGCCCATTGCCGTCGAATCACGCGCGGTCCAGCCTCTGACGCTGCGGGTGCGCCCGGCGCGCACCGGAGAGCGCTGCGTGTATATCGGAAACGCGGCGCAGACCTTGCATCCGGTGGCGGGACAGGGGCTCAACCTCGGCTTGCGCGATGCGTGGGACCTGGCGCAGATCTTGCGCGAGGCGCGCGACCCGGGCGATGCCGCGACCCTCGCGCGCTACGCGGCGGGCCGGCGGCTGGACGCGCAGGCGACGATCCGCGTGACCGACCTCCTCGCGGGCGCGTTCCTCGGCTCCGGGCGCTTCGGCCGCGCGGCGCGCGCCGTCGCGCTCACCGCGCTCGATGTCTTTCCGGCGCCGCGGCGCTTTTTTGCGCGCCGCATGATCTATGGGCCTTCCGCGCTCCCATAAAAAACAAAATGGTTTTGATGTGATTCTTTTTCGGCGCAAAAGCGGATAGAATCCGCTTCCCTCATTTTCGTTCGTGCAACGACAAGCCGCGGCAATGAGAATTGGAGCGCATATCCTTCCCAATGGATTGTTCGTCGCTCCGATGGCGGGCATCACCGATCGTCCTTTCCGCCGCCTCGCGCGCCGCTTCGGCGCCGCGATCGCGGTCTCCGAGATGCTCTCCTCGAAACCCGAGCTGCGCGAATCGCGCAAGAGCCGGCTGCGCCGCGACCACGCCGGCGAGTCCGGCCCCATTTCGGTGCAGATCGCCGGCGGCGATCCCGCGATGCTCGCCGACGCGGCGCGCTATAACGTCGATCAGGGCGCCGAGATCGTCGACATCAACATGGGCTGCCCGGCGAAGAAAGTGTGCAACGTGAACGCCGGCTCGGCGCTCCTCGAGGATGAGGCGCTGGTCGCGCGCATCCTGCACGCGGTGACCGCCGCCGTGAGCGTCCCGGTCACCCTGAAGATTCGCACCGGGCCGCGGCCGGAGCGGCGCAACGCCGTGCGCGTGGCGCAGATCGCGGAGTCCGCCGGTGTGCAGCTCCTGGCCGTGCACGGCCGCACGCGGGCCTGCGCGTTCGCCGGCCAGGCCGAGTACGAGACCATCGCCGAGGTGAAATCGCGGGTGCGCATCCCGGTGATCGCCAACGGCGATATCCAGACCCCGGCGGACGCGAAGCGCGTGCTCGAGCTCACCGGCGCCGACGGGATCATGATCGGCCGCGCTGCGCAGGGAAGGCCGTGGCTGTTCCGCGAGATCGCGCGCTACCTGGAAAGCGGCGAGCTTGCCGCGCCGCCCGCGGCGCTCGAGATGTCCGCCGTGCTCACCGAGCAGCTGCACGGCCTGTACGATCTCTACGGCGCCGAGCACGGCGCGCGCATCGCCCGCAAGCACATCGGCTGGACGGTGCGCGGCCTGGCCGGCGGCGAGGAATTCCGCCGCGGCGCGAACCTGATCATCGACGCCGACGCGCAGCTGCGCGCCGTGCGCGAATATTTCCAGTGGCTCGCCGCCAACGACGGCGCCCGGGAGAGCCGCGAGGAAGGTTTTGAGGAGAGGCGCGCCGCATGAGCCGCACGAACGAGCTTGCAGACTGCGTCAAGCGCTCGCTCGAGCGCTACTTCAAGGACATGGACGGCGAGAAGCCCACCTCGATCCACGACATGGTGCTGAAGAACGTGGAGAAGCCGATGATCGAGCTGGTCCTGACCCAGGCGCAGGGCAACCAGACCCTCGCCGCCGAGATGCTCGGCATCAACCGCAATACGCTGCGCAAGAAGATGAAGCAGCTGCGGATCAAAGGGTAGTGTCGAAAGTCGCCAGGGCGCTGGTCAGCGTCTCCGACAAGTCCGGCATCGTCGAGCTCGCGCGCGCACTGGCCGCTCTCGGCGTGGAGATCCTCTCCACCGGCGGCACGGCGCAGCTCCTCGCCAAGGAGGGCGTCAAGGTCACCGAGGTCTCCGCGCACACCGGTTTTCCGGAGATGCTCGACGGCCGCGTCAAGACGCTGCATCCGAAGATCCACGGCGGGCTGCTCGCGCGCCGCGACGACCCGGCGCATCTCGCCGCCATCAAGAAGGCCGGCATCGATCCGATCGACCTGCTCGTGGTCAATCTCTATCCCTTCCAGGCCACGGTGGCGGACCCGGACTGCCGCTTCGACGATGCCGTGGAGAACATCGACATCGGCGGCCCGGCGATGCTGCGCGCCGCGGCGAAGAACCACGGCGGCGTCGCCGTCGTGGTCGATCCCGCCGACTATCAGAAAGTAGTGGATGAATTGAACGCCCACGGCGCCGTTTCGAGCGCGACCCGCTTCGAGCTCGCGAGAAAAGTGTTCGCGCATACCGCGGCCTACGACGGCGCCATCGCGAACTATCTGTTCGCTCTCGACGAGAAGAAAAACCGGCGCGAGTACCCGGAGGTCCTGACCCTCCAGTTTCTCAAGCGGCAGGAGCTGCGCTACGGCGAGAACCCGCACCAGAGCGCGGCGTTCTATCGCGACGAGCGCCCGGTGGAAGGCAGCCTCGCGCGCTACCGCCAGATCCAGGGCAAGGAGCTCTCCTACAACAACATCGCCGATTCCGACGCCGCCTGGGAATGCGTCAAGAGCTTCACCGAGCCCGCCTGCGTCGTCGTCAAGCACGCGAATCCCTGCGGCGTCGCGATCGGCGCGAGCCCGCTCGCCGCCTACGAAAAGGCCTTCAAGACCGACCCGCTTTCCGCGTTCGGCGGAATCATCGCCTTCAACCGCGCGCTGGATCGCGCGGCGGCGGAGGCGATCGGCCGGCAGTTCGCCGAAGTCGTCATCGCGCCGCGCCTCGAGCCCGACGCGAAGGCGGAATTCGCGAAGAAGGCGAACGTGCGCGTGCTCGAAGTGCCGCTCTCGCACGAGCACCAGGCGCACGACCTCAAGCGCGTGGGCGGCGGGCTTCTCGTGCAAAGCAGCGATTCAGCGGTTTTGACGGAAGGCGATCTAAAAACAGTGACGAAAAAGAAGCCCACCGATTCGCAATGGGCGGATCTTCGTTTCGCCTGGACGGTGGCCAAGTTCGTCAAATCGAACGCCATCGTCTACTGCCGCGACGGCATGACCCTCGGCGTCGGCGCCGGCCAGATGAGCCGCGTCGACAGCGCGCGCATCGCCGCGCTCAAGGCGCAGGCCGCCGGTCTCGCCCTCGCCGGCGCCGCGGTCGCCTCCGATGCCTTCTTCCCCTTCCGCGACGGCGTCGATGCGGTCATCGAGGCCGGCGCGACTTCGGTCATCCAGCCCGGCGGCAGCGTGCGCGACGCGGAAGTGATCGCCGCCGCGGACGAGCGCGGCGTGGCGATGGTATTCACGGGAATGCGGCATTTCAGGCATTGATTTATTCAATGAAAAACTTCAAGAATAAAAAATGAAACTGCTCGTGATCGGCTCGGGAGGCCGCGAGCACGCGCTCGCGTCGAAGCTCGCGCAGACTCCGAAAGTGCAGAAGGTCTACGTCGCCCCGGGCAACGGCGGCAGCGCCACCGAGAGCGGGCTCGAGAATGTCGACATCACCGATATCCCGGACCTGATCGAGTTCGCGAAAAAAGAGCACATCTATCTCACCGTCGTCGGGCCGGAAGCGCCGCTCGCGGCCGGCATCGTCGACGCGTTCACCGCGGCCGGGCTGAAAATCTTCGGCCCGACGCGCGCCGCGGCGCAGCTCGAGGCGTCGAAGGACTTCGCGAAGTCGTTCATGGTCCGCCATCGCATCCCGACCGCGAAGCACGCGACCTTCGAGCGCGCCGATGAAGCGAAGGCGTATGTCGACGCCGAGGTTGCCAAATCGGGCGCGCCGATCGTGATCAAGGCCGACGGCCTCGCCGCCGGCAAGGGCGTGGTCGTCGCGGCGAGCCGCGAGGAGGCCCACGCCGCGATCGACTCGATGATGACCGGCGGGCGCCTCGGCGCAGCGGGCGCACGCCTGGTGATCGAGGAATTCATGGACGGCGAGGAGGCGAGCTTCATTGTGATGAGCGACGGCGTGCACGTAGTGCCGCTCGCCACCAGCCAGGATCACAAGCGCCTGCGCGACGGCGACGAGGGGCCGAACACCGGCGGCATGGGCGCGTATTCGCCCGCGCCGGTGGTGACTCCCAAGGTCCATGCGCGCGTGATGCGCGAGATCATCCTGCCGACGGTGCAGGGCATGGCGAGCGACGGCACGCCTTTCGTCGGCTTTCTGTACGCGGGGCTGATGATCGACAAGGCGGGCAACCCGCGCACCGTGGAATTCAACTGCCGGCTCGGCGACCCCGAGGCCGAGCCGATCCTGCTGCGCCTGAAATCCGATCTGCTCGAGCTCGTCGAGCGCGGCATCGCCGGCACGCTCGATGGCGCGAATCCCGAATGGGACCGGCGCACCGCGCTCGGCGTGGTGCTCGCCGCGCACGGCTATCCCGACGACCCGCGCAAAGGCGACGCCATCGAAGGGCTGCCGAAGCCGCAGCCCGATTGCCGCGTGTACCACGCCGGCACGCGGCTCGACGGCAAGAAGGTCGTGACCAACGGCGGCCGCGTGCTGTGCGTGACCGCGCTCGGCGACTCGGTGAAGATGGCTCGCACCCGCGCTTACGCCGCCGTCGACGGCATCCGCTTCGCGGGCATGCAATACCGCAAGGACATCGGCCACCACGCGTTGAAGCGCAGCTGAGCCCATGGAAGCCGGCAAGGTTCACGATCGAGCGCAGGCGGTCCACCAGTATTTCGCCGGCCTGCAGCAGCGCATCGTCGCCGCCCTCGAAAATCTGGACGGCGCTTTCAAGAAAGACACCTGGACCCGGCCGGAAGGCGGCGGCGGGACGAGCTGCATCATCGAGGAGGGGAGGCTGTTCGAGCGCGGCGGCGTGAACCTGTCGCGGGTGCAGGGCCGCGCCCTGCCCGCTTCCGCGAGCGCCATGCGTCCGCAGCTCGCCGGCCGTGCCTATGAGGCGATGGGCGTTTCCCTGGTGCTGCATCCGCGCAACCCGTACTGCCCCACGGTGCATCTCAACGTCAGATTCTTTTCCACGACAGACGAGAGCCCGGTGTGGTGGTTCGGCGGCGGTATGGCTGCAAGGCGGCGCTCGCGCCCGCGGCGAGAGAGGCCGGCACCGAGTACTACGCCAGGTTCAAGCGCGAGTGCGACGAGTATTTCCACCTGAAGCATCGCGGCGAGCCGCGCGGCATCGGCGGCATCTTCTTCGACGACCTCGCCGATCGCGACTTCGATTTCTCCTTCACCCTCGCGCGCTCGGTGGGCGATCATTTCCTGGCGGCCTACACGCCGATCCTCGAGCGGCGGAAGGACCGTGCGTTCGGCGCGCGTGAGAGAAGCTTCCAGGCGTACCGGCGCGGCCGCTACGTCGAGTTCAACCTCGTCTACGACCGCGGCACTCTCTTCGGCCTGCAATCCGGCGGGCGCACCGAGTCGATCCTCATGTCGCTACCGCCGCGCGCCGAGTGGCGCTACGATTGGAAGCCGGAGCCCGGCTCCGCGGAAGAGAAGCTGTATACCGATTTTCTCGCGCCCCGCGAATGGGTGTAGCGGATGGGCCGCCAGCAAGGGAGGGTTACATCCAATGTGGGAGAAAGTGCTCGTACAGGCGGTAGGTCCGCTCGTAACCGCCGTGGTTGGCACGCTGATCATCGGAACGTTCGTGGCGTGGATCACGAGAAGGGCTCAGGAGCGCCGAGCGGACAGCCAGGCGAAAGAGGAAAAGCTCCGGGCCGAGAACCAAATACGGCTCCAATTGATCAGTCAGATGACCGAGGCGGCGAGCGGCCTTTACATAACGACCCAGAGCTACTGGCGCAAGAAGGACATCGAAAAGGTCGGCAGCGAGGAGCTTGCTCAACACCGAAAGGAGCTCGACCAGCAGTATCGAGCGACCCGGATCGTGGGCGAGGTGATCGAGCGCAGACTTGAAGTGTACTTCTCGTCTTCCGAATCGAAGATGCTCTGGCATGCGACGATGGACCTGCTGACGGTTCGGTACTTCCATCTCATCGGGTTGACGACTGAAAACCTGCTCGAGAGGAACGCGGGCGGGGAGCATACCGGCCTGACCGTCGAGCAGCTGAGAGATCAGAGTCTGATATTGAAAACGTACCGGGAGAAATTACTTATGGGGACTCGAGCCGTGCTGCAGGGTCCTGTCAGGCCGCTGGCGGGCTGAATATATAAAGCACGCAACACCCACGAAAAGGAACATCCAATGATGGCGAGGAGCTTGGCGATAGCGCTTTTGGTGCTGCTCGGAGGGTGCACGGCGAATCCGCAAGGCAGCTGCATCGGCATCAACAGCCTGTTCATCAAGTGCAGGGAATAGAAGGCGGCTGCACCTGCCGCTTCGTGCGGTACCGGATGAGCTCCGGGCCGCTGTTCGTCCACTGCTGCCATTGCCGCTGGTGCCAGCGCGAGACCGGCGCCTCCTTCGCGCTGAATGCGCTCATCGAGTCCGAGCGCGTGGAGCTGCTCGGGGGCGAAGTGGAAGTTGTCGATACGCCCTCCGACAGCGGCAAGGGCCAGAAGATCGCGCGCTGCCCGAAATGCCGCATCGCGCTCTGGAGCAACTACGGCGGCGCGGGCGACGTGCTGCGTTTCGTTCGCGTCGGCACGCTCGACGAGCCGGATCGCCTGCCGCCGGACATCCACATCTTCACGTCGTCCAAGCAGCCCTGGGTCGTGCTGCCGCCGGGCGTTCCCGCGGTGCCGGAGTACTACAAGTCCAAGGAGCGCTGGCCGAAGGAAAGCCTGGAGCGCCGCGCCAAGCTGTTCCCTTGAAAGAAACCCGCCGCCGCAGCTAAGGCAGCTCGGCGGCCTTCCGATAATGGCGCTGCGCCTCGGCCGTCTCGCCGAGATGCTCGGCGAGGCGCGCGAGGTCGAGGCGCGCCGCGCGGCTTTCCTCGAACGACAGGCTCGCCTCGAGAAAGCTGCGCGCCTTGCCCCAGAGCTCGGCGTGCGCGCAAAGCCGGCCGAGCGTGGCGAGGAGCTGCGGATCGCGGCTGCGCTCGAGCAGCCAGCGCTCCGCGGACTCGATGCGCAGCAGCGCCTCAGTCAGGCGGTCGGAAGTCTCCGAGTGCTCGGGCAGCTCGCCGTAGAGCGCGACGAGCGCCGGCGCCCATTCCTCGTTCAGCGCGCGCTCGATGATCTCGCGCGCGAGCGCTGCCCGTCCGAGCCCGATGGCATGGCGCGCCGCCGCCGCGGCGACCCGCGGCTTCGCCTGGTCTTCCGGAGCCACGTCGCGCCAGCGGCGCTCGAAGCCGCCGGGATCGGCGGCCGAGCGCTGCAGCAGCTCGACGATCGCCTGCGTGCGGTACTCGTCGGCGAGCGCCGGCGCGATCGCATCGCGCTTCGCGAGCTGCGTCGCAAGGCGCAGCACCTCGTCCCAGGCACCGGCGCCGCGCTCCGCGCGCAGGAGCATGCGCAGGGTGGCGATGTGCTTGCGGCCGGCGCCCTGCAGGCCGCGCAGCGCCTCGCGCGCGGCGGGGAAATCGCGCTCCTCGAGCGCGAGCTCGGCACGCGTCACGAGCTGCGCCGCCGGCAGGTCGGGCGACGCGCTTCCGGCGCGCTCGAGCCAGAGATCGCGCCGGTCGAAATCGCGCATCTGGTGCGCGGCGCGCGCGGCCAGGAGCGCGGCGAGCGCGGGCGTCGCGCCGGCCTCGAACACGACCGCCGCATCCTTCTCGGCCCGCGCGTAGCGGCCTTCGTAGTAAGCCTGCAGCGCCGACGCGAATGCGTTGTGGACGCGGTCCCGGCGCCGGCGCGCGCGGAACGCCCGCACCAGATCGGGAAGCGAGAACGCCTGCCCGAGCAGCCGCGCGGCGAGATAGAGCAGCACGAATGCCGCGGCCGCGGCGACCGCGAAAAACAGCATCGACATCTCGACGCGGTAAGGCGGGTAGACGAAGAGGACGTAGCCGGCGTCGACGCGTCCCAGGATCACGAGCGCGACGGCGGCGGCGAAGACCGCCAGCAGCCAGAACAGCGATCGCATTTAGGCGGAGCGCTCGACGCGACTCATGCGGAGCGCTCCGTGCGACATCCTGGGGTTCGCTGCGTGCGATTTCATGGAGTCCTCTCGCGGCGCGACTTGAAGCCCCGCACCGCGTCGAGGCTCTCGGAGATGGTCGGCATCTCGAAGCTGATCGAGGCCGCGGAAAGCTGCTTCAGCTGGGCGAGCGCGTCGGCGGTCTGCTTCGAGCGCACGTCGAAATAGCGGCGCAGCCAGTTCTGCGCGGCGCGCAGGTCCTCGCGGTAGCCCGCCTCGTCGCGCGCGAGGAGCGACAGCCGCGCATTGAGCAGCCGCAGGCGCAGGTTTTCCTTCAGGAACCAGGCCTGCGCCGGCGGCAGCAGCGGCGGCTCCGGGGCGGTCATCTGGCGCACCACGACGAGCTGCTTCACCTCGTTCCAGACTTCGGCGCCCAGGCGGCCCCAGAAACCGCGCTCCGCCGCGCCCGCCGCCTCCTTCGCCGCGACCAGGCGTTCGGCGCGCTCGTCGAAGGCGAGCGGCAACGCGTCGACTGAGGCCACGAGGCTGTCGATACGCATGCTCATGCCCGGAAAATCGATGGCCGGGAGAGCCCTCAAGCGCTCGATGTCGCGCGCCAGCGCGCGCCGGATCGGCATGAACTGCGGCCGGTCGGTGCGGGCGAGGCGTCCTTCTGCGAGCTGCAAGGCGAGGAGCGCGGCGCGCACGTTGCCGGCGAGCTGAAGCTGCTGCGACGCGATCGCGAGCACCTGCTCGATCTCGGCAAGCTGCCATTCGTCGCGATTGCGCGACAGGTCCTGATAGAGCGCCTCGAGCGCGAGCTGCTGGCCCTGCCATTCGACCAGCCGCGACTCGAGCTGGCCGATGCGCGTCTGCGCTTCGCGCACCGTGTCCTGGGATTGGCGCGCGAGCGCGCGGGCGTCGCGCGCGTCCGCCTCGATGTCCCGGAGCCTGCGGGCAAGCTCTTCCTGCGTCGAGCCGATCCGCTGCCGGGTATCGATCCAGAACAGCGCCGCGAGGGCGGCTGCCAGCGCGATCGCGATCAGCACGAGGAACGGCGCGCGGGAAGCGCGCGCCGGCCGGGGCGCCTCGGTCGGAGTATCAGTCATGGTTCGTTGAAGTATGCCACCAGCCGCGCCATGATTTCAGCGTCGGAGGGCCCGGCGAGCAACGGCGAGCGGATGCCGAGCCGGCGCGCCTGCTCCGCGACGCGCGGATGCGGCACGAAAACCGGCGTGCCCGCCAGCAGCGTTGGTCCCGGCACGCCCAGCATCTCGGCGAAATTGTCGAGGCCGGTCGTGGATGAAACCGTGACTGCGTGCACCGCGCCCCGCGCCCACGCCGAGAGAAGCGGAGCGACGTCGAGGCGGGGGCGCGTGCGCCGGTAGCAGGCCGCGTACTCGACCTTCGCGCCTCGCGCCGCAAGGGTGTCGCCCAGCAGCTCGCGCCCGCCTTCGCCACGGAAGATCGCGATCCGCTTGCCCGCGACGGCCGCAAGCGCGGGAAGCGCGAGCAGCGCCTCGCTGTCGGCGCCGGTTTCGGGGACGAGCGCCCCATGAACGCCATAACGTTCCAGCTCATCGCGGCTACCTTGACCCACGGTAGCCGCGCGCAGACCAGCGGGCCACGAGAGACGAGCTTTTTTCAACAGATCAAATGCTTTCCTTACGGCGGTAGGGCTAACGAAGATGGCGAGGTCGAGCTGCGCCAGATTTTTCAGTACATTCAGCGCGGCGGAGGGATCGGGAAGGTCCTCGATCTCGATGGCCGGATAGAGAAGCGCGCGCCCGCCCGCCGCCTCGATGAGGGCGGCGAGGCCGGCGGCCTGGTCGCGCGGCCGCGTCACCACGATGCCGCGACCGGCGAGAGGCTTATTCGCCAATCGAGGAAAGGATTTCTTCGGCGCCGCGGCTGCGAAGCTCGGCCGCCGCGCGCTCGCCGAGCGCCTCCGGCTGCGCCGCGGCGCCTTCGCATTCGGCGCGCGCGATGCGCTTGCCGTCGGGCGAGGCCACGAGCGCCCGCAGCCGCAGGCGATCGCCGGAGGATTCCGCGAACGCAGCCAGCGGCACGCTGCAGCTTCCGCCGAGCGCGAGGCTCACCTGCCGCTCCGCGCGCACGCAGGCGGCGCTCGCCGGATCCGCGAGCGCGCCGGCGAGCGCGATCACCTCCGTGCGCCTCGCGAGGCACTCGATGCCGAGCGCGCCCTGGCCCGGTGCGGGCAGGAGCTCCTCCGCCGGCACACGCTGCCGGATGCGCGATCCGAGCCCGAGCCGCGTGAGCCCCGCCACCGCGAGCACGACCGCGCCATATTCGCCGCGGTCGAGCTTGGCGAGGCGCGTCTCGACGTTGCCGCGCAACAGGCGGATCTCGAGCCCCGGGTAGCGCGCCGCGATCTGCGCCTCGCGGCGCAGGCTGGAGGTGCCGACGACGGCGCCCGCCGGCATGCTTTTGAAGCTGTCGTACCGGGTCGAGACAAAGGCGTCGCGCGGATCCTCGCGCACGCTGATCGCGGCGAGCGCGAACCCGGGCGGGAGCTCCGCCGGCACGTCCTTCATCGAATGCACCGCGATGTCCGCGCGGCCTTCGGCCATCGCGCTTTCCAGCTCCTTGATGAACAGGCCCTTGCCGCCGACGTCGTCGAGGCGCACATCGAGCAGCTCGTCGCCGCGCGTGCTCAACGGCAGCAAGGCGACCTCGAGGCCCGGATGACCCGCCTCGAGCCGGCTCTTCACGTGCTCGGCCTGCCACAGGGCGAGACGGCTGCGGCGTGTCGCGATGACAAGGCGCTTCATGGCTTCCAGGCCGGCATCTTGGCCTTCATGATTTGTCGTTTACGAGCTCGCGGACGATCGGCCACTGCCGGCGGCTGACGGGCAGCCGCTCCTCTATTCCATCCAGCTCCACCAGCCAGCTCGCCTCTTCCCCATCCAGCGATCGCTCGAAGCCCCGGATGGCGGCGCGCGCCACCAGGCAGTTACGGTGGATGCGCACGAAGCGCTCGGCAAACTCCTTTTCCAGCGACACCAGCGCCTCTTCCAGCAGATGCTCCCGCTCCCGCGTGCGCAAGGTGACGTATTTCTGCTCGGCACGCAGGAAGACGATGTCCCGGATCGGCACCAGCACGATGCGGTTGCGCTCGGCGATGGAGAGGTACTCCCGCGCGCTCGCCGCCGCGCGCGCGAGCTGCTCGCGGTTCGGCGCCGCGCCGCCGGCCGCTTTCTTCAGCGCCGCCGCGAGCCGCTCGGCGCGCACCGGCTTCAGAAGATAATCGAGCGCGTTCAGCTCGAACGCCTCGACGGCATGGCGATCGTGCGCGGTGACGAAGATGATCGTCGGCGGCTGCTCGAGCGCCATGAGGTGGCGCGCCACCTCGAGGCCGCCCATGCCGGGCATCTGGATATCCAGCAGGAGGACCTGCGCGCCGCTGCCGGGCACGGCGTCGAGTGTCGCCAGGCCGTCGCGCGCCTCGCCCACCACGGCGGTCGGAACGTCCGCGGCGATGTCGCCCAGCAGCTCCTTCATCCGCTCGCGCGCCGGCGTCTCGTCATCGGCGATGAAGATCCTGAGCGTCATGCGGCCTCCCGCGGCGAGCGCCGGGCCACCCGGTAGGGCATCTCGATTTCCACGCGATAGCGGTCCGCGGGCGTGCTGGTCTCGATGCGCGCCTCGGCGTCGAAGAAGAGCGCGAGGCGCTCGCGGATGTTCGCGAGCGCCATGCGGTTGCCCGCGCGATGGTTCGGCTCCTCGACCCGTGGATTCTCGATGCGCGCGAGCACCCGGTCGCCGCGGCGCTCGATGTGGACCAGCACGTCGCCGGCGCCGGTGCCCGGCTCCACGCCGTGATAGACCGCGTTCTCGAGCAGCGGCTGCAGCACCAGCGGCGGCAGCAGCGCGTCGGAAGGCGCGCCGTCGAGCTCCCAGGTGATGCGCAGGCGCTCGCCCAGGCGCAGCTGCTCGATGGCGGCATAGCGCTCGAGCAGCGCGATCTCGTCGGCGAGGCGCACGAACTGGCGGGCGTCCGACATCAGCGTGCGGAAAAGGTCCGAGAGGTCCTCCAGCGTGCGCTCGGCGCGCCGGGGGTCCTTGCGGATCAGCGACAGCACCGCGTTCAGGCTGTTGAACAGGAAGTGCGGGCGGATCCGCGCCTGCAGGGCCTGCAGGCGCGCCTCGGCGAGCGCGGGAGAGTACGCGCGGGCGAGCAGGCGGAAGTAGGCGAGCAGGCACGCCGCCGCAAGGCCGCTCAGCACGAGCGTGCGCCGCAGGTCCGACGGCGGCTCGCCCAGCAGCCACAGCAGGCCCGCGTGCACGAGCCCCGCGAGCGCAACGACGAGCGCGATCACCGCCGCGCATCCGGCCCAATACGGAAGGCGCGCAAGCGGCACCGACAACGCGAAGAGCGCGATCACCGCCGCGACAAGCAGCGGCTCGGCCAGCGTCGCGCTGCGCAGAAAGCGCTCGGTCGCCTGCGTGAGATCGGAGGAAACCAGCAGCGCCGCGCCGAGCACGAGCGCGTTCACGCCTATCAGCACGCGCGCGAGCACGCCCAGATTGCGAAAATCCGGAAGAAAGTCCGCCGAGACGTCTTGCCTTATACTGGTCATAGAGTCGTTCACGTTCATTCTCCGGGCATGCCCAAGAAGAAGCAACTTTGGTCCGGCCGCTTCAGGGAGGCAGTCGATCCCGCGGTCGAAAAGTTCACCGCCTCGCTCGCTTTCGACAAAAGGCTGGCGCTTTACGACGTGCAGGGCTCGCTCGCCCACGCGCGCATGCTCGGCGCCCGCGGCATCCTCTCGAAGGGCGACGTCGCGGCGATCGAGCGGGGTCTCGCGCGCGTGCGGCGCGAGATCGAGAGCGGGCAGTTCCGCTGGGCCCTGGAGGACGAGGACGTGCACTTCGCCATCGAGCGCAGGCTTACGGCGCTGATCGGCGACGCCGGCAAGCGGCTGCACACCGGACGCTCGCGCAACGACCAGGTCGCAACCGACGTGCGGCTGTGGCTGCGCGCCGAGATCGACGCGGCCGACGCGCTGCTCGTGGCGCTGATGCGCGCCCTGCTGGCGCAGGCGGCGCGCCACGCCGAGCTGATCATGCCGGGCTACACGCACCTGCAGGTGGCGCAGCCGGTGACCTTCGGCCATCACCTGCTCGCCTACGTGGCGATGCTCGAGCGCGACCGCGAACGCCTCGCCGATTGCCGCCGCCGGACCAACCGGCTGCCGCTCGGCGCCGCGGCGCTCGCCGGCACGACTTTCGCCATCGACCGGGAGCGGGTGGCGCGAGAGCTCGGCTTCGAGGCGGTGGCCGAGAACTCGCTCGACGCCGTCTCGGATCGCGACTTCGCGATCGAGTTCTGCGCCTGCGCCTCGCTCGCCATGGTGCACCTGTCGCGCCTCGCCGAAGAGCTCGTGCTCTGGGCGAGCCCGCGTTTCGGCTTCGTGCGCCTGCCCGACCGCTACTGCACCGGCTCCTCGATCATGCCGCAGAAGAAGAACCCCGACGTGCCGGAGCTGGTGCGCGGCAAGAGCGGCCGCGTGTTTGGCAGCCTCGTCGCCCTGCTCGCGCTCATGAAGGGACAGCCGCTCGCTTACAACAAGGACAACCAGGAGGACAAGGAGCCGCTGTTCGACGCCGTGGATACGCTAAAGGCCTGCCTCGAAGTCTTCTCGGGCCTGGCGGCGGATCTCGAGCCGGTGCCCGACGCCATGCGCGCCGCGGCGCTCGAAGGCCACGCCACCGCGACCGATCTCGCCGACTATCTGGTGCGCAAGGGCGTGGCGTTTCGCGACGCCCACGAGATTGTCGCGCGCGCGGTGCGCGAGGCGGAGCGCGCGGGCGTGGACCTCGCGCGGCTTCCGCTCGCCAAGCTGAAGAGTTTTTCCTCGAAGATCGGCCCCGACGTGAAGCGCATCCTCACGCTGGAGGGCTCGGTGGCGGCGCGCAACCACATCGGCGGCACCGCGCCGGCGCAGGTAAGGAAAGCCATCGCGCGCGCGCAGAAACGGCTGGGGAAGTCGAAGTAGATGGATCGCGGCATGCTGAAGCAGATCGGCAAGTACCCGGTGCTGCGCAAGCTCGGCGAAGGCGCGACCTCCGAGGTCTATCTCTGCAACGACCCCTTCAGCCGGCGCGACGTCGCGATCAAGGTCGCCTTTCCCGAATCCTTCGACGATCCCGAGCGCGGCAAGATGTACCGCAAGCTCTTCCTGACGGAGGCGTCGCTCGCCGGCAAGCTGCAGCATCCGCACATCTGCCAGATCTACGACGCGGTCGCCGACGAGAAGCTGAACTACATCGTGATGGAGTACGTCGACGGCGGCACGCTGGAGAAGTTCTGCCGCCCGGAGATGCTGCTGCCGGTCGACCGCGTGGTGGAGCTCGTGTTCAAGTGCACGCGCGCGCTCGAGTTCGCCCACAAGGCGGGCGTCACGCACCGCGACATCAAGCCGGCGAACATCCTCTATACCGGGGAGACCGACGTCAAGATCAGCGACTTCGGCGCGGCGCTCATCAGCTCCGCCGCCACGACCCAGGTGAGCGCCATCGGCTCGCCGGCGTACATGTCGCCCGAGCAGGTGAAGGAGCACCAGCTCGACCACCAGACCGACATCTATTCCATGGGCGTAGTGATGTATCACCTGCTTACCGGGCGCCTGCCGTTCAACGCCGCCAACAACTTCAGCCTGATCTACCAGATCACCAACGTCGAGCCCGATGCGCCGACCCGGTTCCGTCCGGAGATCCCGGAAGCGGTCGAGGCGATCGTGCGCCACGCCATGGCGAAGGATCTCTCCGAGCGCTACCGCCAGTGGGAGGATTTCTCCCTCGACCTCGCCGAGGCGTTTCGCGCCCAGCACGAGGGCGCGCACAAGGCGCAGGAGTTCGCCGACTCGGACAAGTTCGAGACGCTGCGCAAGCTGCCGTTCTTCGAGCACTTCTCCGACGGCGAGCTGTGGGAAGTGGCGCGCATGTCGGTCTGGCGCCACGCGGCGATGGGGGAGCTCCTCATGAAGGAAGGCGAGACCGGCGACTTCTTCTGCATCCTCGCCGAAGGCCAGGTTGCTGCGCGGCGGCGAGCCCTTCGGCGAGATGGCCTATCTCTCCAAGGGCGCGCATGTGCGCGGCGCCGACGTCAGCGTGGTGCACGAAGCCAACATCATTTCGGTGCCGACGCAGAACCTCATGCAAGCCTCGGAAGGCTGCCAGCACAAGTTCGACCGGGCGTTCATGGAAATCCTCGTCGAGCGCCTGTCGATGGCCAACCTGCGGCTCTCCGGCGTCTGAGCCGCGACACCTTCGTCAAGGAAGGACCCGCGGCGCGCGCCGCGATGTACACGTCGGAAGCCGAAGGCCTGCGCGCGCTGCGCGCCGCCGGCGTACGCGCTCCCGAGCCCTTCGGTCACGGCCTGCGCGACGGAAAAGCTTTCATCGAGATGGAACGCCTGGAGCTCGGCGCCCGCGCCGACTGGCCGGCAATGGGACGCATGCTCGCCGCCCTGCACCGCAAAACTTCCGATCGCTTCGGATGGGAAAGCGACAACTGGATCGGCCTCGCGCCACAGAAGAACGGCTGGAGCGACGACTGGGTTTCTTTCTATCGGGATTGCCGCTTGATCCCGCAGCTTGAACGGGCGGGTCTTTTGAATGAATCAGAGCCGTTGCTGGAAAAACTGAACGCTTTCTTCTCGAACCACCAAGCGCTCCCCTCTCTCCTCCACGGCGATCTTTGGAGCGGCAACGCGGGGTTCACGGCCAAAGGGCCGGTGATTTTCGACCCAGCCGTGTATTACGGCGACCGGGAAGCCGACATTGCGATGACCGAGCTCTTCGGGGGATTTCCGAGCGCGTTCTACGCAGCCTACAACGACGCGTTTCCGCTACCGGCGGAATACGCACGGCGGAAACATCTCTACAACCTGTACCACCTGCTCAACCACCTCAACCTGTTCGGTAGCGCATATCTTTCGCAAGTGAGCGAACATCTGCGTTGCCTGCGAGCCCTCGTCTAGTAGCGCATCGGCTTCGCGGTTGAAACGGCCGGGTGCAAAGCTCTAAACTACGTCTCGGCCTTCGCAGAGATTTAACAGCTCCCTGAATGCAAGCACTTGACCTCGTCTCCCACTCCCCTCTCTGACGACACTTAGAATTTTTGCGTCTCTTAAGGTCCGTATTAAATTGAACGAGCCTTGGCGACTTCCAGGTAGCTTTAGGTGATTGGTTTGAAAGAGCGGTCGTTCAAAGATTTGATCCAGGAGCGGAACTGCATATATCGAGCGCGTAAGTTCCAGCACACGCGTCTTCATGCGCCCGTAGAGGTCTATGATCGCTCGCGCCTTCGAAGCATTGTCCAGCGCTTGTCGTTCAAGCCCCGATAAAAAGAATTTGATCCATTGCTCCCATGCGCCATCGGCAGTCCCTATCGCTCGTAGCCGCGCAATGTATTCGTCGCGGTGGCTTTCAAGATAGCTCGAAAGATAAAACATCGGGCGTGCGAGAAGCTTTTTTTCATACAAGAATAGCGGGACCAAAATCCGCCCAAGCCTTCCATTGCCATCGTTGAAAGGATGGATGATTTCAAACTGAGCATGAACAACAGCCAATTGAACTAAAGCGTCCGGCCGATCTGCGTGATAGTACTTTTCCCAGTCGTCCAGATAGGTCATCAGATGTAGCGGGTCTGGCGGCACAAAATCCGCTTGTTCCATTGGTACGCCCGGACTTCCGATCCAATTTTGCGTAGTTCGAAACCTACCTCGTCCTTTGTCTCGGCCCCGCACGCTATCTAGGAGAATGGAATGTAGATCTAGCAGGAGGGTTAGGTTGAACGGTTTTTCTTTAAGCGCTTGCTCGCCTTGCCGAAGAGCATTGCGATAGTTGAGAATTTCCTGGATATCTAGGCGCCGTTCTTTTTCCGCAGGTTCCGCGCCAGCTTCAAATTGAAGAACCTCTCCGAGGGTTGCTTGAGTCCCTTCGATCTTGGAAGAGAGGACGGCCTCTTGCGTTGTTAATGGGGAAAGGAGGACTTCTGGGTTTGGAACGCCGTAAAGACTGCCTTCGTAGTGTGCAAGGGCACGGTTTGCAGCGCCGATCTCGGGAATAAGGGTTTCCCAGTTAATTGGGGCAGGTAACCGGCCTGGGACAAAGGGTTTCAACGGTATTTACACTTTGTGTAAAGGCATAGTCTACTTTCGTTGACATTATGCCCGTAAGTAAACCTTACGTTTACACAAAAGTGTATGGACATACAGCGGTATCGCTGTGCCACTACACAGGACTACCCGAGTACTTGGGTGACCTGAAAAACGACCTTGCGACGCTTAGGCTGCGGTCGCCTTTTTTGCTTCGTTAAGCACCTTCTGCAGCTCGCCCGACTCGTACATCTCGCGCATGATGTCCGAGCCGCCGACGAATTCGCCGTTCACGTACAGCTGCGGGATCGTCGGCCAGTTGGCGAAGTCCTTGATGCCCTGGCGGATCTCCGCGTCGGCGAGCACGTTGACCGTGTAGAGGTCGTTCACGCCGCAGGCGCTGAGCACCTGGCAGGCGAGCGCCGAAAAGCCGCACTGCGGCATCTGCGGCGTGCCCTTCATGTAGAGCACCACGCGGTTGCCGGTGACCTGCTCTTTGATGCGTTGTTGAGTATCCATAGTCGTCTGATTTTAGCTCTTTCCGGCGCCGTTTCTCCCGCCGGAAACCCGGGGGATGCCCGCCAAATCGGGCCACGTAGCGATTTCTCCAAGCCCCGCCGCCTGTAACAGTGCCCGGACAGCATTTTCCTGGCCCTGCCCGTGCTCGAGCAGGAGCCATCCCCCCGGGCTCATATGGACTCGCGCCGCGCTCGCAATCTCCCGAATGGCGTCCAGCCCGTCGTGACCCGCCACCAGCGCCTGCCGCGGCTCGAAGCGCAGCGCCTCGAGGTGCGGATCGGCAGCCGCCACGTACGGGGGATTGCCGACGATCAAATCGAAGCGCTCCCCCGCCACCGGCTCGAACCACCGGCCGTGGCGAAACTCGATTTCTACTCCGCCCTTGACGGCATTTCGTTGCGCGACTGCGAGAGCCGCTGCGCTTGCCTCCACGCCGATGACCCTGACCTTCGGGCGATGGCGCTTCACGGCTATCGCGATCGCGCCGGAGCCGGTTCCCAAATCCGCCATATTCGAAAAATCGTGTTGCAAAGCGAGATCGACGAGCAGCTCGGTCTCCGGTCGCGGAATGAGGACGGCCGGGTTCACCGCGAGGTCGATGCCGTAGAACTCCTTCCGCCCGACGATGTAAGCGATCGGCTCGCCTTTGGCGCGCCTGGAAACAAACTGTGCAAATAATTTTTCGGCTTCCGCGGGAAGTTGCTTTTCTTGAAAAGCGAGAACAGCGGCTTGCGAAAAGCCCGTCGCCTCGACGAGAAGCAAACGCGCCTCGCGTGCTTCGAGCCCGCTGCCGCTGAGCGCTTCCTGAATCGTCAAGCCGCTTCTTCGGCGAGCGTCGAGAGCTGCTCGGCCTGGTACTCGGTCTGTAGCGCGGCGACGATGTCGTCGAGCTCGCCGTCCATGATGCGCTCGATCTTGTAGAGGGTGAGGTTGATGCGGTGGTCGGTGACACGCCCTTGCGGAAAATTGTAGGTGCGGATGCGCTGCGAGCGGTCGCCCGAGCCGACGAGGAGCTTGCGGGTCGACGCGGTCTTCGCCTGCTGGTCGCTCATCTGCTTGTCGCGGATGCGCGCGGCGAGCACGCTGAGCGCCTTCTCCCGGTTCTTGTGCTGCGAGCGCGAATCCTGGCACTCGACCACGATGCCAGTCGGCAGATGCGTGACGCGGATCGCCGAATCGGTCTTGTTCACGTGCTGCCCCCCTGCGCCCGAGGCGCGGAAGGTATCGACCCTCAGCTCCGAGGGATTGAGGACCACGTCATCGATGGCGTCGGCCTCGGGCAGCACCGCCACCGTGCAGGCGGAGGTGTGGATGCGCCCCTGCGCCTCGGTCTCGGGCACGCGCTGCACGCGATGGCCGCCGGACTCGAACTTGAGCTTCGAGTACACGCCCTGGCCGATGATCCGCGCGATGACTTCCTTGTAGCCGCCGAGCTCCGAGGGGCTCTCGGAGATGATCTCTACCTGCCAGCGCTGGCGCTCGGCGTAGCGCACGTACATGCGGAAGAGGTCGCCCGCGAAGAGGGCCGACTCGTCGCCGCCCGTGCCGGCGCGCACCTCGAGGAAGGTGTTGCGCTCGTCGTTGGGGTCCTTGGGCAGCAGCGCCTTCTGCAGGTCCGCCTCGAGCTGCTCCATCGCGGCGCGCGCCTTCTTCAGCTCGTCGTCGGCGTACGACTTCATCGCCGAGTCGGCGGCCATGCCGCGGGCATCGTCGGCGTCGCGCTCGGCCTGGCGGTAGCTCTCGTACAGGGAGACGACGTTCGAAAGCTCCGAATGCTCGCGCGAGAGCTTGCGGAACTGCTCCATATCCTTGGTCGCGGTCTCCGCGGCGAGCAGATGGTTGAGGTCGTCGAGGCGGCCGACGAGCGTCTCGAGCTTCTTGCGAAGGGTCGCCTTCACGTGCGGCGAGCGCCGGCGCTCACTTGCCGCGGAAGATGCGCGCGAGCGCGTCGGCGAGGAGGCGAGCCTCGTCGCCGGCGCTCTCGCCGAGCGCCTGCGTCGGCCCGTGCATCAGCTTGTTGGTGAGTCCCTTGGAGAGCGCTTCCAGGACCGCGGCGGGTTCGTCGCCGCGGGCGAGCAGCCTCAGCGCGCGCGCCACCTCGTCGCGCCGCGCCGCTTCGGCGCTCTCGCGCAGCGCACGGATGAGCGGCACGTTGGCGCGCAGCTGCAGCCATTGCATGAACTGCCCGACCTGGGAATCGATGATCGCCTCGGCCTGGTCGACCGCGGAGCGGCGCGCGTCCAGGTTCGACGAGACGATCCCGGCGAGGTCGTCCACGGTGTACAGGAAGACGTCGTCGAGCTCGGCCACCTCCGGCTCGATGTCGCGCGGCACGGCGAGGTCGACCATGAACATCGGCCGCCGCCGCCGGGCGCGCAGCGCCCGCTCGGCGAGGCCCTTGCCGAGAATCGGCAGCGAGGAGGCGGTGCAGGATACGACGATGTCGTGCTCGTGGAGCTCCTCGGCGAGGACCTTGAGCTCGATGGCGCGGCCGTTGAAGCGATGCGCAAGGCGGCTCGCGCGCTCGAGGGTGCGGTTCGCCACGGTGATGCGCGCCGGCCCCTGGGCGGCGAAGTGCGTCGCGCACAGCTCGATCATCTCGCCCGCGCCGATGAAGAGCACGTTCTGCTCGCGCAGGCTCGGGAAGATGCGCGCCGCGAGCTTCACGGCGGCGGCCGCCATCGACACGCTGGCGGCGCCGACCCGGGTCGTCGAGCGCACCTCCTTCGCCACCGCGAAGGAGCGCTGGAACAGCTTGTGCAGCACGGTGCCGAGCGTCCCGGCCGACTCGGCGGCGCGCGCGGCGTCCTTCATCTGGCCGAGGATCTGCGGCTCGCCGAGCACCATCGAGTCGAGGCCCGAGGCGACGCGGAAGGCGTGGCGCACGGCTTGCTCGCGCGTCAGCGTGTAGAGGTAGGGCGAGAGCTCGTCGGGCGCGATGCTGTGGTAGCGCGCGAGCCATTGCGCTGCGGCGCCGGGCTGCTCGCCCTCGAAGTAAAGCTCGGTGCGATTGCAGGTCGACAGGATCGCCGCCTCGGAGGCGAGCCCGCGCTTCACCTCGCTCAGCGCGTCGCTCAGGCGCTCGACGTGGAACACCACGCGCTCGCGGATCTCGAGCGGCGCGGTCGTGTGATTCAGTCCCAGGGCATAGAGTGACGACATTCGGCGCGTGCGACCGGAGTGCAGACCTCGCCGATTATAAGCGCTCCCTAGGCCGGAGCCTTCTGCAGCAGGGCCTCGATGGCCTCGGCGGGCGCCGGCGCGCCGAAGAGGAATCCCTGCGCCTGGTCGCAGCGCAGCAGGCGCAGCAGCTCCGCCTGCCGCTCGGTCTCGACGCCCTCGGCCACGACCTTCAGCCGCAGCGACTGCCCGAGCGAGATGATGGTGGAGACGATGTTCGTGTCGTCGGACTTCTCGGTCATGTCGTGGATGAAGCTGCGGTCGATCTTCAGGCTGTCGGCGGGCAGCTTGCTGAGGTAGGCGAGCGAGGAGTAGCCGGTGCCGAAGTCGTCGATCGCGATGCGCAGCCCGAGGTCGCGCAGCTCGGCGAGCTTGCGGATGCTCTCGTCGACCTCGGTCATGAGCAGGCTCTCGGTGATCTCGAGGTCGATGCCGCCGCCGTCGGCGCGCAGGTCGGCGAGCGCCGCGCGCACGTCGGCGGCGAAGCTGCGGCGCCTGAGCTGCAGCGCGGAGACGTTCACGGCGATGCGCGGCACCAGGAAGCCGCGCGCCTGCCAGTCGCGGAAGGCCGCGTTCGCGACGCCGAGCGCCTGGCGCCCCGCCTCAAGGATGAGGCCGGTCTGCTCGAGCACCGGCACGAAGCGGTTCGGCGCGACCGGCGCGCCGTCGGGCCCGTCCCAGCGCATCAGCGCTTCGAGGCCGACCACGCGCCGCGTCACCATGTCGACCTTCGGCTGGTAGTGCAGCGTGAGCTCGCCGCGCTCGACCGCCCGGCGCAGCCGGTGCTCGAGCTCGACCTGCTCGGCGACGCGCGCATTGATGTGCGGCGCGTAGAAGAGATAGTGCTCGCCGGTCTCCTTCGCCCGCTTCAGCGCCGCCTCCGCGTTGCGAAAGAGCGCGGCCGCGTCGCCGCCGTCGTCGGGGAAGATGGCGATTCCGGTCTTGGCCGCGAGCTGCACCTCGCGGCCCCCGAGGTCGAAAGGCCGGCCGAAAAACCGCGCCGACGCCTGCTCGAGCTTGCGCGCCGCGTCCTCCGCGCCGGCGATGTCGTGGAACACCAGGGCGAACAGGTTGCCGCCGAGCCGCGCCACGCGGCTGATGTCGTCTTCGGCGGCCTGCTTGAGGCGCTCGGCAGCCGCCTGCAGCACCCGATCGCCGATGCCCTGCCCGAGCGTGTCGTTGAGGGCTTTGAAGCGCTCGAAGTCGATCAGCGCGAGCGCCATGGCGGCGCCCCCGCGCCGCGCCGACTCGATCCCCTGGGTGAGGCGCTCGTGGAACAGCGCGCGATTGGGCAGGCCGGTCAGGACGTCGTAGAGCGCGAGATAGGCGATGCGGTCCTGCTTCTCGATCAGCTCCAGCGCAAAGGAGATGTTCGACACCATTTCGGTGAGCAGGCGCACTTCCTCCTGGTCGAAGAACCCCGGCTCGCGCGCGCGCAGCACGACCATGCCGGTCACCCGGCTCTCGACGACCATCGGCAGGAGCCCGAACGCGCAGTTGCCATCGCGGGTCAGCGCCGCGCGGTTCTTGATCCGCTCGTCGACGGCGACGTCGTTGGAGACCATCGGCTGGCGGGCGCGCATTGCCTGCGCGAACAGGGAATCGTCGCTCTCGGGCGCACGGTTGTAGTCGTCCAGCACCCGCTGGGCGATTTCGCTGTCGGGCTCGGTGGTCGCGGCGATGCTCGCCTTGCCTGCGCTATCGATCACCACGATGCGCGCGAGCTCGAAGCCGCCGCGCGCCACGGCGATCCGGCAGAGCTCCTCGAAGAGCGCGTCGCGCTCGCGCAGGCGCACCAGCGCCGAGTTGATGCTGCTCGCGATGTCCCGGATGCGCGAGAGCCGGTGCAGCTCGCGGTGCTCGCGCGCCTCGGCCAGGGCGCGCTCCACGGCGGCCGGCAGGCGCACGAGGTTGGTCTTCAGGACGTAGTCGGTGGCGCCGCTTTTCAGCGCGCGGATCGCGTATTCCTCGCCGATCGTGCCGGAGACGAAGACGAAGGGCACGTCGGGCGCGAACTCGCGCACGAGCGCGAGCGCCGCCATCCCGTCGAAGCCGGGCATCGAGAAGTCCGAGAGGATGACATCCGGCGCGAAGTCGTGCAGCGCCTGGACGAAGGTTTCCTCGGTTTCGACGACCAGCGACGTGACGCGCAGGCCGGCGCGCCTGAGCTCGCGCACCTCCAGCTCGGCGTCGGCGGCGACGTCCTCGGTGAGCAGGACGCGCACCGGGCGCGGGCCCGCCGGGCTCGCCTCGTCACGCATCGCTCGCCCCTTGCGGCAGCGCGAAGTAGAAGCACGCGCCCTCCTGCGGCCGCGCCTCCGCCCATACCCGGCCCCGGTGGCGCAGGATCACGCGCTGCACGATCGCGAGGCCGACGCCGGTTCCCGGGAACTCATCCTGGGAGTGCAGCCGCTGGAACACGCCGAAGAGCTTCGAGCCGTAGCGCATGTCGAAGCCGACGCCGTTGTCGCGCACCCAGTAGACGTTCTCCGCGCCCTCCGCCCTGCCGCCGATCTCGACCCTTCCTGGGTCGCGCTTGCTGCTGTACTTGAGCGCGTTGCCGATCAGGTTGAGCCACACCTGCTTCAGGAGCGCGTGGTCGGCGAGCGCCATCGGCAGCTCGCCGACGGTGACGCCCGCCGCGGGATACTCGCGCGCGAGCTCGGCCGCGGTCGACTGCGCGAGCCGTGTCATGTCGATCCGCGCGCGCGCCGGCTCCTGCTGCCCGAGGCGCGAAAAAGCGAGCAGGTCGTCGATCAGCTGACCCATGCGGCGGCTGCTCGAGCGCACCACGCCGAGGAGGCGCCGGCCCTCCTCGCCCAGGGTCGGGCCGCTGTCCTCCTCGAGCATCCTGGAGTAGCCGTCGATGGCGCGCAGCGGGGCGCGCAGGTCGTGCGACACCGAATAGGAGAAGGCGTCGAGCTCCTTGTTCGCCGCTTCCAGCTGGACGGTCTTCTCCTGAACGCGGCGCCGCTCGCGCCGCTCGCCCTCGTGCGCCTCGACCAGGCGGCGATAGAGCATCGCATTCTCGGTGAGCAGTACGACGAGCACGAAGCTCGCCGAGAGCAGCCCGTAAATCCGGCCGGTGTACCAGCCCAGGTCGAAGCGCGCGCCGTTGAGGACCGAGGAGAGCGCGATATCGAAGAGCCACGCGCATACCACCACCACGAGCCACACGTCGAGCAGCGAGTGCGGCCGCCGCCGCCACAGCGCAACCAGCGCGACGAGGCACAGAACCCACGAGCCCGAGGCGACCACGACCTTGGCCCCGGCATCGCGATTGCCTTGCATGATCACGGGGAGAAGCTCATGACCCGCCGTGGCGAGCAGCGTGATGCCGCCCACGGCGGCGAGAACCGCGGCGAGGGTCGCGGCGGCCGCGAGCCGGGCGCTGCCGGGCGCCTCCTCCTCTACGGGCTTCTCGTTCATGCGTAACGCATACGCGAGGACCAGCAGCGGAAAGCCGCCGTGCCACAGGAAATACAGCCACGCGGTGGTCTGGGGACCGCCGATCAGGCCGCCGGCCGGCGCGAACAGGCCCGGGAAGCTCAGCGCATGGGCGATCGCCATGAACGCGCTGAACAGATAGGCGGAGACGAGCGCCAGGAGGGCGCGCGAGCGCAGGACGCGGAACTGGCCGAACAGCAGGACCGCCGTGATGAGATCGCAGATCACCAGGGACGACTGGTAGATCGGCAGAAAAGCCGGGACCGGCGCGAGGGGCAGCCTCGCGAACGGCGCCGCGGCTAGAAATATCGCCAGGGAGATCAGCACCGCGGCGAGCGCGAGAAGGCGCTGGCCGCGCGGCGCGGGCAAAGTGGAGAGGAACGCGCGGCGCTGGCCCGTCAGTTCACGCCACAGCTCACTCTCGCCACCCTGCGACATGTATCGGCCTCGGTCCGCGATGTTTTCCCCTGCTGGCGAGGCAAGCTAGCGGGATTCGCGATGAGTGTCTGTAGGGAAATCTGGACTCGCCCGCGGCGAGCGGCGGGCGGGCAAGGCCGCCGGAATTATCTTTGCGTGCGATGGGTACGCGCCGATATGCGTAGGCACCGATTCGGGCGCGGCCGCGTCACGCGTCAGGTCACACGCTCGTCAAGCCCTGGCGGATGGCGAACTTCACGAGGCCCGGCAGGTCGTCGATCTCCAGCTTCGCCATCAGGCGGCTGCGATAGGTGTCGACGCTCTTCGACGATACGCCGAGAAGCGCCGCGACTTCGTTGCTGGTGTTGCCCTCGACGATGAGCTTCATGACCTGGCGCTCGCGCGGGCTCAGGCGCTCGAGGGGATGCTCGGGGCCGCGCTCGCGCACGTAGTCCTCGAGCGTGCGGGCCGAGATCTTCTCGCTCAGATAGCGCTTGCCGGCGTGTACCGCGCGCACCGCGGCCACGACCTCGTCGCCGGCCGATTCCTTCAGCACATAGCCGCTCGCGCCGGCGCGCAGGGCCTGGTACACGAACTCGGGGCTCGCGTGCATCGAGAGCATCAGGATGTGCGTCTCCGGGCACAGGTCGTGGATGCGCTTCGCCGCCTCGATGCCGTCGAGGCCGCCGAGGGCGATGTCGAGCACCGCGACGTCGGGGGGCGATTCCGAGGCGAAGCGCACCGCCTCGGCGGCGACGCCGAAGCTGCCCGCGACGCGCAGGTCCGGCTGCGCCGCGAGCAGCGCCTGCAGGCCGTCGCGCACCACGGCATGATCGTCGAGCAGCAGGATGCTGATCGGCATCGCGGCGCCGCTAGCCGGCCGGACCCGGAATCTCGACGACAAGACGGGTGCCGCGGCCCGGAAACTCGATCGTCAGCCTGCCGCCATGCGCCTCGGCGCGCTCGCGCATCGCCGGCAGGCCCCAGCCGCCGCGGCGCGCGCGGCGCGCCCCGACCGGATCGGCGAAGCCGCGCCCGTCATCCTCGACGCTCAGCCGGAGGCGGCCCGCGTTCTCGGTGAGGCCGACGTGCACCGCGCTGCCCGCGCTGTGCTTGGCGGCGTTGGTGAGCGCTTCCTGGGCGATGCGGAACAGCGCCAGCTCCGCATCGCGCGGCAGGCGGTGATCGACGCCGGGCATGCTGAGCGACGCCTTCATCCCGGTGCGCTCGCTGAACTCCGCGACGTACCAGCGCAGCGCCGGCGCGAGGCCGAACTCCTCCAGGGCCGGGGGGCGCAGATCGGTCATGACGCCGCGGATCGCGTCGATGGTCTTCTCCACCAGCGAGCGCATGGTATCGACGCGCTCGCCGCAGGCCGGATCGGCCCCGGCGGGCAGGTGCTGCTTCAGCGTAGTGAGATCGATGCCGAGCGCGGTGAGATTCTGGCCGATGAGATCGTGCAGGTCGTCGGCGAGGCGCCGGCGCTCGGATTCCTGCGCCGCGACCAGCCGGTCCATGAGGCGGCGCACGTCGGCGGTGCTTTCGCGCAGGGCGCGCTCGGTGCGCCGGCGGTCGGTGACATCGCGCGTGATGCCGAGCAGGCGCAGCTCGCCGGTCGCTTCCTCGCGAAACGGCACGGCGTGCGTCTCGAGCCAGCGGCGCGTGCCTTTCAGGCCGATCATCTCGAACTCGAGATGCCCGCGCTCGCCGCGGCATACACGCTCGGTCAGATCGCGAAAGGCGTCGCGATGCTCGGCGGCAACCAGCCCGTAGACGCACTGGCCGAGCACGAGCTTGGCGTCCTCGACCTCGACCATGCGCAGGCCGGCGGCGTTCATCTCCAGAAGGCGGCCCTGCCGGTCGAGCAGCTTCACGCATTCGGGCTGGTTGTCGATGATCTCGCGCAGCCGGCCCTGGGTTTCGCGCAGCTCGCGCGTGCGCTCCGCCACCGTGGTCTCGAGGATCTGCGCGCTGCGGATCTGGTCCTCGATGTCGGTGCAGATTCCGTACCAGCGGGAGACGCGCCCGTCCGCGCCCAGCAGCGGCACCCCGCTGCCGTGGTGCCAGCGGAAGGCGCCGTCCGCCCGGCGCAGCCGCATTTCGTTCTCCGAGCGCTCGCCGGTCTGCAGGGCGCGCGACCAGTTCGCCATGCAGGGGCCCCAGTCGTCGGGATGGACCACCGCCTTCCAGCCGCAGCCGTGGAGCTCGGCGGAAGTGAGCCCGGTGTACTCGAGGATGCGTCCGTTGACGAAGTCCACGCGGCCGTCGCCGGCGGCGGTCCACACCATGAGCGGGACCGTCTCCGCGATCAGGCGATACAGCTCGCCCGGCTGCTCCTGCTGGACGGCGGCGCCCTGCTGCGTGGGGATCACGGCGGCCATGGCTTATCCGCGCAGACTATAATTCATCCTGCATGGACACGCTTGCCCGCATCAAGGACCTCGCCGCCAAGGAGTTCTCCATCGACCCGAAAGGGCTCGATCCGGCGGCGCCGCTCGACACCTTCGGCATCGACTCCCTCAGCTTCATCGAATTCATGTTCAAGATCGAGGAAGAGTTCGGCGTGAGCGTCTCGGACGAGGATCTGAGAAGCATCAAGACCCTCGCCGACCTCGAGCACCACGTCGCCGCCGCCCTCGCCGCCGCGGGCAAGGCCTGAGCGCAGCTGCGATGGGCGCGCGCCGGGTCGCGATAACCGGGGCCGGGGTCATTTCCCCACTCGGCAATTCGCTCGCCGAGTTCCATCGCGCGCTCGCCGAGGGGCGCTCGGGGATCCGCCGCCTGCCGGAGGAAATTACCCAGGGCTCCGGGGTCCAGGTCGGCGCCATGGTCGATTGGAACCCCGTGCCGATGTTCACGGAAGCGGAGGCGATCAACATCGACCGCGTCGGCCAGTTCGCGATCGCCGCCGCCACGCAGGCGCTCGGCGCGAGCGGCCTCGACCTGAATTCGGCGCGGCGCGAGCGCATCGGCGTGCACTGGGGAACCGGCATGGGCGGCGCGCACACGCTGGAGGCGAGCTTCCAGCGCCTCTATGGGAGCCGCGACTGGCGCGCGCGCCCGCTCACCGTGGTGATGGCCATGAACAACGCCGCCGGCTCCAACGTGGCCCTGCGCCACGGGCTGCGCGGCCCCTTCGCCAACTATTCGACCGCCTGCTCCTCCTCCGCCATGGCCCTCGGCGAGGCGATGCGCACCATCGCCGCCGGGCGGGCGGACGCGATGATCGCGGGCGGCTCCGAGGCGTTGCTGACGCCGGGCACGCTCGCGGCGTGGTTCGCGCTGCGCACGCTCGCGCCGGCGGATCCGGCCGACCCGGCGGCGAGCTGCAAGCCCTTCGATAAACGCCGCTCGGGCCTCGTGCTCGGCGAGGGCGCGGCGGCGTTCGTGCTCGAGGACGAGTCGCATGCGCGCGCCCGCGGCGCGCACATCCACGGCTATCTCACCGGCTACGGGAATTCCTGCGACGCGACCCACATGTCCCGGCCGGACCGCGACGGCCAGGTGCGCGCGATGCAGGAGGCGCTGGCCGAGTCCGCGCGGGAGCCGGGCGACATCGGCTACATCAATGCGCACGGCACGGCCACCATGGTCGGCGACACGGTCGAAGCCGACGCGGTGCGGGCGGTGTTCGGGGAGCCCGATGGCGATGGCGCGGTGCGGGTGAGCTCGACGAAGTCGCTGCACGGGCATCTCTTGGGCGGCGCCGGCGCGCTCGAGTTCGCCGCGGCCCTGCTCGCGCTCGAAAAAGGTATCGCCCCTCCGACCGCGTACCTGGAGCAGCCCGATCCCGCCTGCCGCGTGCGCCACGTTCCGATGAAGTCGGAGAAGATCGCGTTGCCGCGCGCTGTCATGTCGAACTCGTTTGCGTTCGGCGGCTCGAACGTCGTGCTGATCGCCGAGCGCGCCTAGCGCCGCTCGGGCAGCCCTGAAGCTAGGTGGTGACGCGGCTAGGTGGTGACGCGGCTAGCTGGTGACACGAAACAGGCGCCGCAGATCGCCGAACTCGACCGGCTTGGTGAGATAGTGGTCGAAGCCCGAGGCCATGGCGCGCGCTCGGTCGTCCGCCTGTCCGTAGCCGGTGATCGCGATGATCACGACGTTGCGCAATGAGTCGTCGCTGCGGACCCGCTTCGCGATCTCGTAGCCGCTGAGCCTCGGCAGGCCGATGTCGAGCAGCAGCACGTCGGGTCTGAAGTCGCGCGCGAGCTGGAGGCCGGTGGCGCCGTCGGCCGCGACCTTGACCTCGTGGCCGTCGTTCTCGAGCA
>WNFL01420012.1_pt1 | contig 43960 bp, 41 predicted proteins | sample 5400361 | NCBI WGS metagenome assembly WNFL01 (sample SAMN13153351, study PRJNA577476) | soil metagenome | isolation source: 40 cm soil on Douglas fir-dominated hillslope | place: USA:California | collected 2013-09-17 | reverse complement strand
GTCATCGGCGCAGCCCTGGCGTTCGGACTTTTGACCGCCTATGCCGCCACGCAAGTGACTGGGCGTGTGCTGGATATTCAAGTCGGCTTTGGCGTTGCCAGTATTTTAAACCCTACCACGCGAAGCATGAGCTCGCTGCTGGGGGCACTCTGGGGCATCTGCGGACTGGCTGCATTTCTGGCATTGGACGGGCATCTGGTGCTCATTCGGGCACTGAGCGCATCGCTTAGCACGTATCCGCCCGGCCAGTTTGGTCTGCAGGTGGATGGCGGAGCGCTGTTGCGCCAGTCCTCGGCGATGTATGCCTTTGGCCTGGCGCTTGCGGCACCCGTCATGCTTTTACTGTTGCTCGCGGATATCGCCATGGCGGTCATGGCGCGCACGCTGCCACAGCTGGGCCTGAGTGGTCTCGCCTTTTCGATCCGTTACGCCAATGGCGTATTGCAGGCGCTATTTGCGCACACGTATCAGTATTGGGATCGCATCAGCACGGGTGTTCACCCCTAACCATGGCCGAACAAGAGCAAAACCGCACCGAGCCGGCAACTCCCTTTCGCCGAGAGGAAGCGCGCAAGCAAGGGCAGGTGGCCAAGAGCCTGGACTTCAACTCCGCCGTGCTGGTGTTAGCCATGATTCTGGTTCTGGCGCTGTACGGTGCCAGCGCGTGGCAACGACTCGCGGCGCTCTGCGTCGCCTTGTTTCAGGCCGCGGCGGGGGTGGGCGCGGCGAGCTTACCCAGCACGCTGCTCGCAAACGCCACGGGCGCCTTCCTCGCGGTGATTGTGCCGATTGCCGTTATCGCCGTGGCATTCAGCGTGCTCGCCAATCTGGCCCAGTCCGGGCCGGTGTTCTCAATCACGCCGCTAAAGCCGAAGTTTGAACGCCTGAATCCCGTCGCCGGATTCAAGCGCATAGCGAACCGACGCATGCTGTTCGAGACCTTCAAGAGCCTGCTGAAACTGATCGCTCTGGGAGGCGTCAGTTGGCTGTTTCTCGCCACTTTGCCGACGACCTTGCCGGGATTGGCAACCGTTGACAGTGGGTTGCTGGGAAGCCGCTATGCACACAGCGCGCTGGCGCTACTCTTCCGGCTCGGTCTGGTGTTGCTGCTGATCGCGCTGCTGGATCTGTCCTTTGTGCGCTGGCAGTACCGGCGCCAACTCATGATGAGCCGTCGGGAGCTGAAGGAGGAAGTGAAGCGACGGGAGGGCGATCCGCAGGTGCGGGCCAAACTTCGGGAGTTGCAGCGGGAAAATCTGAGGCAAACGCGATCGATGACCCGGCTTTCGGATGCCGACGTGCTGATCACCAACCCCGACCACGTTGCCATCGCCTTGCGTTACGTGCGCCATAAGATGGCGGCCCCGCAGGTCATTGCCAAGGGCGCCAATACCTGGGCCCTGCAGATGAAATCCCTGGCCCGCAGGCATCAGATCCCGATTTATGAGCGTCGCACACTGGCGCGTGCGCTGCTCAAGCGCGGTGCCATCGATCGGGCGATTCCAGTGGAGTGCTACGTGGACGTGGCGCGCATCTATGCCGATCTGGAGGCGACCCGCCGCCGCCTGGTGCGCTATGAGGTGCACGCGTGAGCGACCTGCTTCGCCGTATTGTGGGCGATCGGGCTGAGCTGGCCCTGGCCCTGATGCTCGGGGGCATCCTGTTGGTGCTGTTTGCACCTGTGCCTCCCGGCATGCTGGATTTCCTGCTGATCGCAAACTTTGGATTTGCGGTTCTGATCCTGCTGCTGACTTTCTACATGGGTCGGCCATTGGATTTTTCGACATTCCCCTCCCTGCTGCTCGTGGCGACGCTGTTTCGACTGGGCCTGAATGTCGCAGCCACGCGGCTTATTCTCGGCCAGGCGAATGCGGGCCACGTGATCGCGGCAATCGGCAATGTCGTGGTCCGCGGCAACTATGTGATTGGCCTGATCGTATTTACCGTCCTGATCATCGTGCAGTACGTGGTGGTGACCAACGGCGCGCAGCGAGTCGCTGAAGTGGCGGCCCGTTTTACACTAGATAGCATGCCCGGCAAGCAGATGAGTATCGATGCAGATCTGAACATGGGTCTGATCGATCAAAACGAGGCACGAGAGCGGCGCAAGCAGATTGAGCGCGAAGCGAATTTTTACGGTGCCATGGATGGCGCCAGCCGATTTGTCAAGGGCGATGCCATCGCCGGAATCCTGATCGTCCTGGTCAACATCATCGGCGGCCTGGCCATCGGTGTCGCGCAAAGCAACATGAGTTGGTCCGAAGCGCTGCAAACCTATACGTTGCTCACGGTGGGCGACGGCATTGTGACGCAAGTTCCGGCGCTGATTATTGCGACTGCCACCGGCATTATCGTGACACGTGCGGCTTCCGATGCCCGGCTAGGCTCAGAGGTGGGTCGGCAGATCATGGCCTACCCGCGGACCCTTGCGCTGGTCACCATCGTTTGGGTACTGCTGGGGTTCCTGCCTGGCATGCCCTTGTTGCCGGTCCTGTTACTGGCGGCGGGGGGCGCGACCCTATTTTGGGTGGCACTGAGGCGCGCGCCGGCGCCTGCCACGGCTGACAAGGACAAGCCCGTGGCTGCGCGAGAATCGACGGATGCGCTCTACAAGGCGCTGAAGGTCGAGCCCGTCGAGCTGACCATCGGCGCCGGCCTGATCAACATGGTTGGGGTGGAAGGTGGGCTAATCGCCGAGCGGCTCGGTGGCGTGCGCAAACAGTTCGCGCTGGACATGGGTGTGGTGTTGCCCCTGCTGCGGGTGCGCGATGACAAGCGCCTGGCGGCGCATCGGTATGAGCTGCGCATCTTTGGGACCCGTGTAGCGGACGGTGAGATCCTGACGGAGCGCTGGTTGGCGATCAATCCGGGTGGCCAGCGGACAGCGCTCAATGGTGTGGCGGCGATGGATCCTGCCTATGGGCTCCCCGCAGTGTGGATTGCCGAAGAGGCGCGCGCCGGTGCGCGCGCCGCGGGCTACACGGTGGTCGATGCGGCGACGGTATTCCTGACGCACATTGCCGAGGTCCTGCGCCAGAACGCCCACAACCTGATTACACGAGCTGAGACCGAGCGACTCATTGCCGGAGTGCGGGAGCGTCAGGCCGGTCTGGTTGATGAGCTGATCCCGAAGGTCATTGCGTTGAGCGATGTGCAACGCGTGCTGCAGAACCTGGTGCGCGAGCGCGTGCCGATTCGGAATATTGAAGCCATTCTTGAAACTTTGGCGGACGCTGGCACGCGCAGCAAGGATACCGAGGTCCTGACCGAACAGGTGCGCGAAAGGCTGTCGGGCCTGATTTGCCAGCAGCTGACGGAATCACGCGCCGAGCTGCAGGTGCTTACGCTGGATCCCGGCGTCGAGCAGTCGCTGGCAAGTGCCATACGCACCGTTGAAGAGAAACCTTCAATGGTTCTCGATCCAAAGACGGCCGAACAGGTGCTGAAAAAGCTCAGCGAGGAGGCCGAGCGGATGGCGCGAAGCAACCTCAAGCCGGTTCTGCTGTGCGCACCACTGATACGACGGCACCTGCGGCGATTTACCGAGCGGCTCATGCCGCAACTGTCGATTCTGTCCCTGAATGAAATCCCCCAGCATGTGGGTTTGCGCGCCTTTGGGGTGGTTAAGCTATGACGCTGATCCACTCCTCGACCGCTGCGCCACCGCGCTCAGAGCGTCCGAACCGGGCCGAGCGCGACCTCGATATGCTCGCGGTGGGCCAGACGGTTCGGGTCACGGTATTACGCCGTCTCGACGCTACCCATTACGAGGCGCGGGTGGGTGAGGTACGGAGCCGGGTAGAGTCCGCACTGATTCTGAATCCCGGCACCTCAGTCGAGGCGCGCGTGGTGGCCCTGGGTAGTCCGCTCGAGCTGCGCGTCCTGGTGGCACCGGACGCGGACGGACAAGCGGCCACCAATCTGACTGTGGAACTCGACAAGGGAGGCTCGAACCTGTCCGTCCTGGTCGCGCAACTCGCGAACCAGCTTCGTGTGCCGCTGCGTGTGGCGGACCAAGTGATGCTGAGCGGGCTAGCCTCCAAAGCCCAGGATCCTCTGGTGATGGCGCAGGCGGGACTCTACCTGCTGCGTCAGGGAGTGGATCCGACCCCGAGTGCCCTGGAGGCACTCTACGAAGCGTTGCGCCAGAGATCGGCGAACGATCAGGCGTCAACTGGGGTGCCGCCCACGGTGGCCGCTGTTCCTGGGTCCACCGGAGCGATGGGCTCGCCCGTAGCCGCGGCCCTGCTGGCGGCACTCAACAGTTCGACATTGCCTGCGGGGGGCGCGAGCACCCAGTCCGGTTACTCGGGCGACGATGCCCAGCGCCACCAACAGCAGCTGGCCCAATGGCTGCTCAATGTCAGTGATGCCGGCAGCGTGGGTTACCGCTACGGAACTCTGCCCTTGCTGGTCAGCGGGCGACTGGTGGAGATCGATCTGGCGCTGTTCCAGGAACAGCCCTCCGCGCAGGTGGCCCGCCCCCTGCACCGCATGGTCATGAGTGTGCAAACACAGCACTTTGGCAGCGTGGGGGTTCGACTCGAGGCGCTGGAGGGTCGGCTGCAGGTGAGGGTGTCAAGCGAGAGTGCTGCCGGCACCGCCGCACTGTCTGATTCAGAGCCGCAGCTTCGCGCATTGCTGGCGGATATGGGATGGCATGTGGAATCACTGGTCTTTCACACGGAGGATGCGCCGCGTCCCGCGGCGCACGCCATCGTTCAACACGTCCTGCACAACGGCAGTGTCGATCGGGCTTGGTAGGAGAGGACATGAATACTCCGACTCGGGTGGTGGGCGTTCACTACGATCTCGGCGATGCGGCGCCAACAGTGGTGGTGAAAAGCGCTGGAGCAGCAGCCGAGGCCCTATTGCGCCGTGCACTCTCGAACGATCACCAACAGGTCGTTCGCGATCCCGAGCTGGTCCGTGAATTGTATCGGGTACCGGTGAACGGGGCGCTGGGCAGTGCCTTGTTTCCGGTCATGGCAAGTCTGCTTGTCCATGTCCTCGAACGGGATCGATCTGAGGAAGGAGCACGCCGATGAGTGATGCCGTTGGAACCATCGTGCAGGCGTTGCATAACGATATGGATACGATGCGCACGCTCGCGCAAAATATCGCCAACTCAGAAACGACCGGTTATCGGCGTGCAGTGCCCGTGATGCATTCGTTCGCGGCACTGGTGACCGGAGAATTGGCCGCTGTACCCAGCGCAACGCCGGGTGCGCCCAGTGTGCATGAAGCCACGGATCTGAGCATCGGCCCGCTGCGCCAGGTTTCTGGTGCCCTGAATCTCGCCCTGGAAGGTGAGGGGTATTTTGTGGTCGACACCGACCAGGGCGAAGCACTGACACGGCGGGGTGATCTGAAGATCGATGCCGCGGGGTTTTTGTCGACGCAATCCGGGCATCGCCTTCTGGGGCGAAACGGCGCAATGCACCTGGAGTCCGGTGTGCTCAACGTCAGCCCGGATGGCATCGTGAGTGCGGATGATAAGGTGCTTGATACCCTCAGACTTGTCCGTGTCGATCGCCAGGCAGCGCTTGAGCCCATGGGCGCAGATCTCTATCGACCGGCCGATCCAGCCGCCGTTCATGACGCGCCGGGCACTCTGGTCAGGCAGGGATTTCTCGAGGGATCAAACGTTCAGGCCGTCAATGAAATGACCCGCGCGGTGGAGACGTTGCGGCACTTCGAAGCGACCGAACGCTATTTTCGCGCTTACGATGAAATGACCCGCCAGGCGATCAGCGAATTGGGCAAGAACTAGCCAACTCGATCTTGTACAGGAGCAGCTTATGGCAGACGCAATGTATGTGGCAGCGACGGGCATGCGGGCCCACCAGACGGAGGTGGATGCGATCTCCAACAATATTGCCAATCTCAATACCGTCGGCTACCGGGGCGAGACGGTGTCTTTTTCAGCACTGACCTCCGCGATGGCTGCGGAAGTGGGAGAGCTGGACTCACCGGCGGGGATCGTCGCGCCGCAAGGCGAGGGCACATTGGCGCTACTGGGCTTGAGCACGGGGGCGGGGGCGCTGAAGCCCACAGGAGACCCGCTGAACATTGCTATCGATGGCGCGGGCTTTCTGGAGGTGGTGCGCGAGGATGGATCCCTGGCGTACACACGCGCGGGCGCACTGCGCGTTAATGCGGAGGGACTGATGACCACACTCACGGGCCAACCTCTGGCGGCGCAGCTGGTGATACCCACCGAAGCCACTGCCGTTCAAATTCTGCCGGATGGCCGGGTGTTTGCGCAGCTCGGGACGAATGCTTCGCCCGTTGAAGTGGGGCAGATTGAGCTGGCCTCGTTTGTGAATACAGGTGCGCTCACGGCCGTCGGCCAGGGCCTGTATCTCGCCTCGGCCGACGCCGGCCAGCCGGTCTTGGCCAAGCCCGGAGAGAATGGATTGGGCACGCTCAAGCAGGGTTACCTTGAGCTCTCGAACGTGGAGCTTACTGATCAAATGGTCGCTCTCATGATCGCGCAGCGTGCCTTCGAGATGAACAGTCGAGTATTTCAGGTCGCCGATCAGATGCTCTCGATTACCAACGGTCTGGCGAAGGCGTGAAGGCTTTGGCACTGCGCGTCGATCAATTGGGAGCCGCATTGTGCGGTGCTGCGCTGCTTGCCGGCAGTGCACCCGCAATCGCGCGCGATGATCTGGCCCCCGCGGTACTCCGCGGGGCGCTGATCGAGACCTATCCCTCCGTGACGCGCTGGGAGATTACCCGTCTACGCGGTGCAGGTGCGGGCGATGCTGCGGTGCCCGTTCAGCGGGTACTGAGGGTCGGCTCGCGCAGCGCGGTGCGATCGAGTGATGGCACGACGACCTGGTACGTCGTGCGTGGCTGGGTGCCCGGGTGGGTCGCGAGCCGGGAATTGCCTTCGCACGCGCCTACCGACAGTCGCGATTGGTCCCCATCGCCGGTTGATCTCTTGAGCGCTCGCTGTGCACCCCTGACGAGCTTTCCAGTCGGCTCGTCGTGGCGAACCCGGCGCGAGACCGTTCAGGGCTCACTGCTGAACCAATGCTCTCTGGAAGCCATGCCCGCAATCCGCCGCGGCGAAACCGTGAGCCTCCGATCGCAGGTGCGTGGCGTCTCTGTAAGCAGCCAGGGCCTTGCCTTGACGGATGCCGCGCTGGGTGGCGGGATCGCGGTGCGCGCGCTCGGGTCTGGTCGTGTCGTGCATGGGAGGGTTGCGCAATCCTCGGAGGTACAGGTCGATGTCCTACATTAAGCGGCGGGTCCACAACGGCGTTTTGGTCATCGTCGTCTGGTGCGGTGCGGCGGCATGCGGCGCCCAGACACCTGCGCCCGGCAGTGCGGTCGTGACGGGGCCTGCCGTCAACTCCTTCTACGCGGATCGGCGAGCGCACCAGATCGGTGATGTGCTGACGGTGCTGATCACCGAATCCGCCACGGTGAGTGCCAGCGCGCGTACGCAAACCAATAAATCCTCGAGCGCCAGCGCCGGGTTGTCGACGTCACTGAACAATCGGCGTGCGGTGGGCGCCGACCTCAGCAATGACTTCTCCGGTGGAGGGCAGATCGAAAGGAGCGGCAGGCTGTTGGCGCGCCTGGCGGTCAGCGTCCAGTCGCAGGATGCGCAGGGCAATCTGAGAATCGCCGGCGAGCAGAACATCGTTATCAACAATGAACGCCAATTGATTCGCCTGACCGGACTGGTGCGCGCGGAAGATATTGGCCCTGACAACACCGTCTCCTCCAACCGCATTGGGGAGGCTCACATCGAGCTATCCGGGCGCGGGATCCTCGCCAAGCGTCAATCGCCCGGGTGGCTATCGCGGCTGTTTGGATGGATTGTCCAATGAGCCCGCGTCATGGGTGGGCACTGGGACTCGTGGCGGTGCTGTTGTGCGGTCAGCCCGCGCAGGCGGGTGTTCGCATCAAGGACCTGACGCGCGTGGCCGGTGTGGGTCTGTCCGGGACGGGCGACTCGTCACGCAACCTGGTTACCGTCCAGTCGGTCTCCAACATGCTGCGCGAATTTGGGCTGCAGGTGCCGCCCGAGTCACTCAACGCGCGCAATGTGGCGGCCGTCCTGGTCAGCGCCGAGTTGCCCGCGGCCGTGCGTAACGGCGATCGAGTGGACGTCAACGTCGCGGCCATAGGCGACGCCCGCAGCCTCGCGGGCGGCACTTTGCTGATGACCCCGTTGTTGGGGTCGGATCGCCAGGTCTACGCCAGCGCGCAAGGGGCCCTAAGTGTCGGCGGTTATCGCTTCGAGCGTGACGGCACTTCGGGACAAAAGAATTTTCCGACCACCGGGTCCGTCCCGGACGGTGCGGTCGTCGAGGTGACACGCGCGCCGGCGCTGGTGAGCGCCGATGGTCATCTAGACTTGCTGCTCAATGAAGCGGACTACACGACGGCAACGCGGGTGGCCCTCACGATTGCCCAGAATTTTCCGGAAACTCGAGCACGGGCACTGGATGCCGGACGCGTGCAAGTGCAGGTGCCGTCGGCCGATCCAGAGCTTGTGACTCGGCTGCTCTCGCAAATCGAGACGTTGGCGGTCGAACCCGACAGTGCCGCGCGTGTGGTCGTGAATGAGCGCACCGGCACTGTGGTGTCCGGCGGCGGGGCCTGGATTTCGGCGGTGACCGTGACCCAGGGGGCCCTGCGTGTGTCTGTGACCGAGCGTAATCGCATCGTGCAGCCCGGCGGCGTGCTGATTAATCCGGGTGACGGCATACAGACGGCCGTGACCCCGGAGGCCGATGTGCGGATTCGCGAGGACGGCGCGCAGTCTGTGGAACTCGGCCAAGGGGCCACGATTGCCGAACTGGTCGCGGCGCTGCGCGACATGAAAGCCTCGGCTCGTGATGTGATCGCCGTGCTGCAGGGGATCAAGCGCGCGGGCGCACTGCACGCGGACCTGATCATCCAATGACGTGCGCGGACCGGCAGGGAGTTGTATTGCAATGACAGGAGCACCCCATGTGGCAAGTTGACCCGACTCTCGACCTCCTGACCAGGGCCGTGGACGTGGCGGCGTTCCGGCAGGCCGTGCATGCCGCCAATGTCGCCAACGCGGACGTGCCGGGCTACCAACCGCTGGAAGTGCGCTTCGCACCGGAGACCAGCGAGAGCGCTGCGACCGGCTTCAGTAGCGCGCAGCGCCTGGAAGAGGCGGCCAAGCAGGTACCCGAGCTCGCGGCAAGTGCGCAGGGCCGCGTGCAATTGGATGAGGAAATGGCGCAGATGGCGCAAAACGCGCTGCGATACCAGCTGCTGCTCGGAGCGTTCGAACGCACCCTTGGGTTGCTCCGGTACGCGGCACGTGAAGGCAAGGAGGGTTGATCATGGGCCTATTCGGAGTATTGGATGTCAGTGCCGCTGGCCTGAAGGTACAGCAGGCACGATTGGACGTTGCCGCCAGCAATCTGGCCAATGCACGTACCACCGGTAGCAGCGGCGGAGCGTACCGTCCTCTCGAAGTGGTGGTGCACAGTTCCACCCATCCACTCGCGAGCACCGCTGCGGTTGATGGCGGCATGACGCTGCCACGGCCCGAGGTTGTGGGCGTTGTGGAGAAATCCACCGAACCCAGCCTGGTCTTCGATCCGGGGCACCCGGATGCCAACAAGGAGGGCTTTGTCCGGCTGCCGGAGGTGGACACGGTGGGTTCAATGGTGGATCTCGAATCCATTTCGCGAAGCTACGAGGCCAACCTGCGGGTGTTTGACGTGACTCGCTCGCTGATCGAGCGCCTGCTCTCGATCGGGGGTCGCTCATGAGTACCTTGCCTATTGGAGCGGTAGCGTCCATGGCCCCCTCGTGGACCAGCGCTCAAAGCGGCGTCGTGGACATGCAGCGCATGGCCAGTGCTGCGATGGCTGACCCCCAAAGCGCTGGGGTCAGCGGTGGGGCGTTCGACGCGCTGGTGCAACAGATCCAGTCGCTGAGCACGCAAATGAGCAGTTCGGCCCCGCAGCTGGCCGCGATGGCGATGGGCCAATCGGATGGCGTCGAGACGGTGCTGCTGAACTTGGAGCGCACGCGCGTGCAGTTTGACGTACTCATGTCGGTGCGCAATCGCCTGCTGGAAGCTTACCAGGACATGATGCGGATGCAGGTATGAGCGAAAGCCTAGGTCTGAAGGGCATGTGGTCACGCTTTTCCTGGCTTCAGCGTTGGAGTCTGATCGGAGTCGCCGTGCTGTGTATCGGCGCGATGACGGCATCCGTGTATTGGGGCTTACGCACCGACTACAGCCCCCTGTTCACGCAGCTCTCGGAGGCAGACGCGGCAACCGTGGTGGCCCAGCTCAAACATCTCAAGACCCCGTATCAGCTGAGCGACGGCGGCACGACGGTGCGCGTCCCCACGGCCCAGCTCTACGAGGCGCGCCTCGCGCTGGTCTCTTCGGGTGCGCCGTTGGGTGGTGGCGTGGGCTTTGAGTTGTTTGACAACCAGAGTCTCGGCACGACCGAACAGTCCCAGCGCGTGTCCTACCAGCGCGCGCTGCAGGGAGAGCTGGTTAGAACCATCGGTGCCCTGGAGCACGTCCATCAGGCGCGGGTGCACCTGGTGATGCCCGAAACCTCTCTGTTCAAGCATGATCGGGCCGATGCGCGCGCCGCGGTGGTACTAACGCTGGAGCATGGATTCTCGTTGCGCCCGGAGCAAGTCACGGGCATTCAGCGGCTGGTCGCCGCCTCCGTGCAAGGGCTGGATGTGTCCCGGGTCGTGGTCTCCAACCAGCAGGGTGTCATCCTGTCACTGTCCGATACGGGTGCGGGGCGCAGCGCTGGGAGCGAAGTGCAGCTGACACTCAAACGCGAGGTGGAAGACTACTTCGTTGCCAAGATTGCCCGCCTGCTCGATGCCACCTATGGATCCGGTCACGCGCTGGTCAGTGTCGATGCGACGTTGAATTTCGACGACATCACGCGCACTCAGCAAGACATACTTCCGACGCACGGCGAAGATGGACACGCGGTGCTACGGCGCGCGCAGTCATCGGCCAGCGCGCCGGATGAGCGCGGCGCGGGCTCGGCGTTTGAGAACGACGTGGCGTCCGGACACGTCAGCCAGTCCAGTAGCGCCGATTACGAATACAGCCGGCGCGTGGAACAAGTGGTGGCCTCGCCCGGAAGCGTCATGCGTCTAAGCGTCGGCGTGATCGTGCCAAACCGTGTTGCCGCCGAGCAGCAGCAGCATATCCGCGATCTGGTGCGCATGGCGGCTGGGCTCGATGAATCACGCGGAGACGCCATCGTTGTCCAGTCACTGGAGCAAATGGGCGGTCTGCCGGAACAGGCCGCTGGAAATGGATCGCTGCCAGCCGATCGAGCGCGCCGCGGGGGGTGGCATGTCGCGGGCGGTGCTGCTGGGTATGGGGTTGGGGGCGGTGCTGCTGGTCGGCGCCTTGGGGTTGTACCTGGGGCGCACTCGTCGCATCCGCAGAGCACCGAGTCTTTCAGACGAAGAGCGTCGGCGGCTGTTGGAAGAGGTCCGCGCGGCAGTGGGTGCGGGACCGATCGACAAGGTGGCGATATGAAGTCGTTGCCGCAGGCAATTGCCGACCTGAGTCAATCACCCATCGAGGATCGGCAATGGATCCTTGCACAGTTGCGCGCCGAGGAGCGGCAACGACTGTCCCGGTGGTTGGACCCGGAGGGCGGTGCGACACCTTTGACACCGAATGAGCTTGCGGAGGAGGCAAGGCGGGGCACGGAGGAGCGCCTCCTCCATGCAACGCCCCGAGCGCTGGCGACTGCGCTGGCGACAGAGCCGACGTGGCTGGTCTACAGCGTCCTTGCCCAATTGGATGTCAAACGCCATCGGCTGGTACTGAGCCTGTTGCCGAGCCCGTTACGCTCAGCCCTCATGGCCATGAGCTTCTTCCCAGTGTCCATCGCGCCGGCACTGCGCGAGGCTGTCAATGAGGCTGTCGTGAGCGAATTGCCAACGATGTGCGATGAGTCGGGTGGGCGCCGTGCACCCACGGGCCGGCCCCTGCGCTTTGATCAGGTGCTGGATCGGTTCAGAACGGTGAAGCCATGATCATCAAGCAGGCCGTCGTGGATCGACGTCGAGTCACTTGGCGATCCGTGCCAAACCTGCAGTCCGTGCCGGACACCGATGAGTCGTCGCTAGACCTGGTAAATGAGGCGATCGATGGGCGCGGCAACCGCTCTGGTCCTGAGCTGGATGTTGAAACCGTGTTGGCGTGGTTAAACAAGCAGGAGGATCCGGTTCGCGGGCTTCTTGCGGAAGCGCTGAGCGCTGATATGGAACGCGTACGCGAGCAAGCACGCGAACAGGGTCTGGCGGCTGGTCACGGCGAAGGCCTTGAGCGGGCTGCCATAGGGGCACAACGCTTGATCGATGTCCTGGGATTGCTGGCACGTGAGTCCAAAGGGCAATTCGAGCACGAGTGTGAGGTGCTGCAGGGCTCAGTCGTGACTGTCGTCGAGGCGGTGCTGCGCAAGATCGCCGGACCGCTCTTGGCCAGCGAGAGTGCGGTGGTGGGCGCGACGCTGGAGGTGCTACGGCAGTGCACGCACGGCCTCGATCTGAGGATCTTTGTCAGTGCCGCAGATCTACTCATCTTGGAGGCGGCGCGGCCACAGCTGACCCTCGCGCTGGGCCAGCGACCTTTTGAGCTGCTGCCCGACGATGACCTGGTCGCCGGGGGTTGCCGCGTTGAGGGGTCACTGGGGGTCGTGGACGGCTCGCTGGCTCTGCAGTGCGAAGAGCTGTGCGCCTTGCTTCGCGACGCCCGGGGGCAACGCGACGGGGTGCAAACGTGACGGAGAGACTGGCCGAGCGCATACGTTCCGCGGAGTGGATCCGACGAAGCGGTACGGTGTCGCGCATCAGTGCGCTCGCGATGGAGGCTCGGGGCCCCAGTGCACGGCTGGGTGAACTGTGTGAAGTGCGCGCCAGTGCCCACGCGCCTACTCGATTGGCCGAGGTGGTCGGGATATCCGAGAGCCGCGTGTTGCTGATGCCCTATGGAGAACTCGCGGGCTGCGCCGTGGGCGCTGAAGTGGTGGCGACGGGGCGGCATGCCCAGGCCCCGGTGGGATTTCCATTGCTCGGTCAAGTGCTCGATGCCTTCGGTCAGCCGCTGGATGGATCGGTACCCGTGGCGACCCATGAGCGCTATCCGTTGAGCCCCACACCCATCAACCCGCTCGAGCGTGGTGCGGTCAGGGAACCCTTGGATACCGGCATTCGCGCCATTGACGCCCTGCTGCCATTGGGACGGGGTCAGCGGATGGGGATTTTTGCCGGCAGCGGGGTCGGCAAGAGCACGCTGTTAAGCATGCTGACGCGGTATCTGCGGGCCGATGTGACCGTGGTGGCGCTGGTAGGGGAGCGCGGCCGGGAAGTCAAAGCGTTTGTCGATCATGCACTCACCGGGCCGGAGCGGGCGCAGACGGTCGTGGTGGCGGCGACCTCGGACTTACCACCGCTCGTGAGACGCCGGGCCGCTTTCTACGCCACAGCCGTTGCTGAGTACTTTCGCGACCAGGGTCTGCATGTCGCTTTGCTGATGGATTCGGTCACGCGCGTTGCCACTGCACAACGCGAAATCGGCCTGGCCGCGGGAGAGCTGCCGACGGCGCGGGGCTATACGCCCTCGGTCTTCTCTCTCCTGCCGCGTCTGCTCGAGCGTGGCGGGGGGCGCGCCGCCGGAGGGTCGCTGACCGCCCTGTACACCATTCTCGTGGATGGTGACGACATGAATGACCCGCTGGCCGACGCGGTCCGGTCCATCCTGGATGGGCACATCGTCCTGGCCCGCGACATTGCGCACCGCGGCCGGTTTCCGGCAATTGACGTGCTCCAAAGTGTCAGCCGCCTGGCGCCCACCCTGTGCGGTCCAGCGCAGCTCCGCCTCGTTGCTGAGGTGGTCAAGGCGCTGGCGGCATACGAGGCGGTGCGCGACCTGATCGAAGTGGGGGCATATCGTCCGGGCAACCAACCCGCCACCGATCGGGCGATTCGACTGTATCCCCTGATTGAAGCCTGGCTCGCCCAGCCGGCTGATGAGCGCGTCGGGCGTGCGGAATCTGCCCAACAGCTCCGGCGCCTGCTTGCGGCCGACGGACTCCCGGCATGACCGCCGAGAATCAATCGCTGCATGCGGCGCGACAAGCGCAGATCGCCGAGCGCGACGCGCTGCGGCGCGAGCACAGTGAGGCCCTGCTACAGGTAACCCGTGTCGGTCGTGCGCGCGCCACGGCGCTTGAGACCATCAGCCAGGCGCAAGGCTGGATAAGCGCGGCTACACTGCCCGGCAATCGCCTGAAGGTTGAGGCGCTTGGCATCGCGCAAGGGGTGATTGGCTATACACGTGGCGAACTCGCCGGGCTCGATCGGCAATTGGCGAGTGTACGAGCCCAAGCCGAGCAGCTGCGCGGCGAAGTCGCAGCGCGGCAAAGCAAGATCAGAGCGCTTGATCGAGTGGTCTCACTCCGCCGTCTGGCTTGTCGCCACGACCTGCAGCGTCGGGCGGAGCGTGAGTTGGACCGCGATGCGGCGGCACTCGCGCCGGCGCTCAGCGCGCTGCGGAGCCAATGTGAATACCTGGGTGATGCCTCACCATCGGATACACAGCAACAGGAGTGCGAATCATGGCGGTAAGTGCGATCGGCATCGTGCCATCCAATGCCCCGGCGCCCAACGTGAATGCCACGGTGTCGCAGCAGGATTTCCTGAAGATACTGCTGACGCAGCTTCGATTTCAGGATCCGCTCAAGCCGGTGGACAATCAAGAGTTCGTCGCTCAGCTGGCCCAATTCAGTGCGCTGGAGATCAACCGGCAGAGCGGCGAGAAGCTCGATACGCTTCTGGCCATCAGCGGTGCCAACCAGGCTCTGGGCCTGGTGGGCCACACGGTGGAAGTCAACGGCGCGTCTGGTTCAGGGGCGGGCATAGTCACGGCCGTATCCTTTGTCACGGGCGACCCGCGGCTCACGGTCAGGACCAGCACGACCACGCTCGTAGACGTGCAGTAGACGTGCAGCTGTCCGACATCATCCTTGTGGAACAGGGAATCACACCATGATTAATACTATTTATACGGCCCTTTCTGGCATGAATGCCTTTAGCAAGGGCCTCGATGCGATCAGCAACAATGTCGCCAACCTAAACACGCCGGGCTTTAAGGCCACTGTGCCCTTGTTTCTGGATGTCGTGCATCGCAGCGCTGCCGGTGCGCTGCTCGATGCGAGCGGATCCAGTTCTCAGGGAGCCGGGGTCGACGTGAACACTGAGAACGCCTCGTTCAATGAAGGCGAATTGCGCAGCACCGGGAATCCGCTTGATGCTGCGGTGGATGGAGCCGGTTTCTTTGTGCTCCAGAACGATGGGCAGACTTACTACACGCGCGCCGGCCAGTTTGAATTTGACAAGGATGGTTATCTGGTCGATCGAACCAGCGGTGCGCGGGTCATGATGAGCACCAGCAGTCAGGCGCTTTCGGCCTTCAATGTCGACGCATTCCGCAGTTACGCACCCAAGGCGACTGCCAATGTCACACTTACCGGTAACCTGGGCCGCACCGGCAGCGTCACCTACGAATTGCCCTCCATCACGGTTTATGACACGGCGGGCGGAAGCCACGTATTGACAGCGAAGTTCGTGCAGGATGGCACGGATCCGCTGAAGTGGACGGTTGAAATACACGATGACAAGGATGCCGTGCTGGGCACGGCGACACTCGAGTTCAACTCGGACGGGACGCCCAAGGCCCTGGCCGCGCCACTGGTCGCTCACCTGACCCCAACGGATCTGCCGGCATTCGACATCACCTTCAATCTGGGCGCAGCGGGCACGTATGCCGGCGTGACGAGTCTGGTGAACGACAACCAGTCCCATCTGCAGCTCCTGCGCCAGGACGGGGTCGCCTTCGGATCCCTGACCACCGTCGACTTCGATGACAAGGGCCAGCTGACCCTGCATTACTCCAATGGCGAGAAACTCACCCCGGCCACTCTGCTGCTGGCGCGATTCACCAGTACAAATGAGCTGGTTTCCGTGGGCAGTGGCCAGTATGTGGCTCCTGACGCGTCTGAACCCCAGCTGGGCACGGCTCAGTCCCATGGCCTCGGCCGTCTGGTCGGGGGCCAGGTCGAGCTCTCCAATGTGCAGCTGACCGATCAGTTTACCGACCTGATTATTATCCAGCGCGGTTACCAGGGCAGCTCGCAGATGGCGTCGGTGGCCAACGAAATGATCCAGCAGCTGTTGGCCATGGGGCAGGGCCGATAAATGAATTGCGAGCCCGACGGATGGGAGCCCTGGCTGATACTTGATGAGGGTGCGCGCGGGCGTGTGAGCGCGCGTGTCTCGGGAGCCCTCAATCAGTGGGTCCACACCTGGTGTTCTGCCGGGGCGGTGGAAATGCAGAATCTGTTCGTCAGCCTGGAGAGTCGTGGCCAAACTGAGGTGAAATCGGCCATGCCGGGCATCGTGTATCGCGACAGCGCTGTCGCGCGCGAGGCCCTCGGTATCTGGCTACCCGATGAGTTGCTCTCCATAGTGCTCGGGTGTCATCGCGATTACATCTGCAGCCCGCTCAGCGACTCTGTGGCGCAAGGATCAGTGGCCGCCCGTGTTAGGGAACGAATGGTGAGCGCTCTGGGTGAACAGCTGCTCGGTGACGCTGGGACTACGCTGCGGATGACCCCGAGCGCGATGTCGCTCGACGAGCAGCGGAGCGATCCGGCGATGCGGCACAGTTGGACGATCTCCGTGACGATGCGGGATGGCTGTGCGCTGCTGTCCCTCTTGTGTTCGGCCTCGTTGATAAGATCGTGGAGCGGCGTCCATGCCGGGCGGGCGCAAGCGCCCGGTATGCTGGTTCGACGTGCGGAGGCCATTGGCGACACCCTCGTGCCGCTGCAGGTGACGTTTAAACCACTTGAGTTGCCTGTCGTCGATCTGGCCGGCCTCGAAGCAGGTGATGTCCTGCTTTTTGAGCCTGGCGACGACGAGTGCCTCAACCTCCAGACAGGTGCGGGCGAGTGCATCGCCACCGTATCGCTGGGCCGTCAGCGCGAGCGGCGAGCTCTCGCAATCTCGAAGCTTCATGCCCCATCGCAACCCACGGCGATGCGGCGTGTGCCTGGCTAAACTTCACCATTGAGAGAGAACCATCATGAGTTCAGATCCCGTCAATGTCGTAGAACTGCCTCAGTTACACGCTGCCGCAGGCCAGCGTCACGGCCGGCTGGGAGCCCGGCTGGACTTGGTGGAGCAGTTAAAGGTCCAGGTGACGGTGTATGTCGGCGGCGTTCATATTTCAGCCGCGCGACTGTTTGAGTTGGGGGTCGGGGACGTCTTGGCGTTGGACGATGCCGCTGATGGGCCCGTTGAACTGCGCCTGGGCGACAAGATCATAGCGCGCGGCCACCTGGTGGCCTCCGGTGACCGGCTGGGCGTCCGAATCTCGGAAATTCGCGCTGAATGAGCGCGCGACTCCTGACGCGACAGTGGGCTCCACTGCGCGTCTGGGCTTGGGTGGCGCTCGGGCTCGTCAGCTCTACGGTTCGGGCCGAACAGGGCGCGGCGAGCCTCCACCTGGGATTGAACGCGAACCCCGTGGAATTGCCGTCATTGTGGCGCGTGACTTTGGGGTTTGTGGTCTGCGCCGGTCTGATCGTCGCCGCGACCTGGGCATTGCGCCGGTATGGCGGCCGACTGCCATGGCGTGCGGTTGAGCGGGGCAGTGTCCGTGTGAGGGCTCGATCCACCCCCGTGGCTGGCCTGCGTGTGACGGTCATCGAAGTGGATAGCCGCCGGTTCCTGATTGCCGAGAACCGTAGTGCCCTGCAGGTTGTTCCCCTCGACGATGCGCGAGTGCCCGGCGTGCCACCGACGGGGGATCCATGAGGCATCGCTTGACCACAGTACTGATCGGCGCGACGGGGTTGCTGCTGTGGGCGTCCACCGCAGCCGGGGCCGCCGGGTCGGAGACGACGGAAGTGCTGGGTGGCGCTGTGCGCGTGGCGGTCGGAGGCAGTGGTGGTGCGGGCCTGAACGACGCTCTTCGTATCGTGCTGGGGTTAACGCTGATCGCGGTCCTCCCGGCCATTGTGGTGGCGATGACCTCTTTCACTCGCACGATCATTGTCCTCTCAATGCTGCGTCACGCCTTCGGCATGCAGGACACGCCGCCCAATGTAGTACTGGTCAGCCTGGCGCTATTTCTCACACTGTTTACCATGAGTCCGGCCTTCGATCGGATGTATAAGAGTGCCGTGCAGCCCCTGTCTCACAACGAGATCAACCTCGATCAGGCCCTGACCGCCGGTGTGGCGCCGCTGCGCGAGTTCATGCTGCGCCAGACGCGGGAGAGTGATTTGCAGTTGATCCTGGAGAGTGCGCACGTGGCTGTCCCGGACTCGATCGATGAGGTGCGCACGATCTATGTCATTCCCGCGTTTCTGCTCAGCGAGCTCAAGACCGCGTTTCAGATCGGGTTTGTGATCTTCCTGCCCTTCCTGCTGCTCGATCTGGTGGTCGCCAGCACTCTCATGTCGATGGGCATGCTTATGGTGCCGCCGACCATCATCTCCCTGCCGCTTAAGGTGCTCATGTTTGTAATGATCGATGGATGGGGATTGACCGTGCGCGCCCTGCTGGGCAGCTTTCACTGAACGCCACCGAACCGCCATGACGGATGGGGTTTCCGTGCTGGATCACGACACGGCGGCGCAGTGGGACCAGTACCTGGCCAGCCGGGATCAGGCCCTGCGCAATGCGCTGACCGAGCGCTACCTGCCACTCGCCCGCTCGATTGCGGCCAGCGTTTTCAAGTCGCGGCTCGACGATTCGGTAGCGTTTGACGATTTTTTGCAATATGCGCGCATGGGGCTCATGCAAGCCGTCGAGCGCTTTGATCCCAAGCGCGGCATTGTGTTCGAAGCCTTTGCGGCGCGGCGGGTACGAGGAGCGATCCTCAACGGCCTCGGCAAGGAATCGGAGGTCGCGGCGCAACGCCACAGCTACGCCGAGCGGCGAAGGGAGCGGCTTCGGTCCATCAAGGAGCACAGCGGCGGCGATCGGCTGCAATATCTGGTGCGTGTAACCGTGACCGCCGCCATTGCCGCCATGCTTGATGAGGAATTTGAAGAACCCGCCGACGAGGCGGTCGCGTCGAACCCTTACGCCTCGGCCGAGTTGTCGCAGCTTGGACAGGCTCTGTGGGGATACATGGCAAGCTTGCCTGAGCGCCAGCGCTTCATTGTTCAGCAACATTATGTCGGCGGGTTGGAGTTCCAGGACATCGCCCAGCAACTGGAACTGAGCAAGGGCCGTGTGTCGCAGTTGCACGCCCAAGCCCTGGAACAGCTGCGCGCTGCGTTGAAAGCGACGCTCCATCCGGTGGACCGGCGCTTCTGAGCGCGTGCTCGGAACAGACGCTGGATCCGCGCCGACTCACATTCCTGGGCTGTGTCCCGACTCCGTATACGTCACCAGCAGCTGCGAGAGTTCGCCGGCGATCTCTTCATTGGCAAGGAGATCTGAGGTCACGCGTGCGGTGAGCGAGGCAAGGCCCGGATCGGAGGACATGGCGTCGCCGAATTCACTCACCAGGACGGTCTCTACAAAGGCTTCGGCCAATTGACGGGTGGTTTTCTTGCCCATCGCGCCAAGGCGTTCGCGAAGTCGAGCATCCAAGGATGGTGCAGGAGTGGAGGGCGCGAGTTCGGGAGTGTTTGGGTCATGCTTGGCACCCCGGCTGCCAAGGGGCGTGGCCCCCGGCGTATCGGTGGAGCGCTGGCGCGCCAAAGTCGCCAGGATTTGTGCGATGGGTCGGAGGGGATCCACTTGGATCTTTGCAGCCTATTGATTCGAGAGTGTGCTGTCAGGCGAGCCACTACTCACTGGACTCGGCTGCCGTCGGTGTATTTGGAGAAATCGGTACGGATATCAGCGCTGGGCTCTGTGTGCGCCGCGGGCGGTGCTGCGGTGGAGGCGGCTTGCTGAGCGCGGACGCGCTGAATGATCAGGCTCATGTCCGTATTGAGGGCCTCATTGCGGGCATTGGTCTGAATTCCGCGACTCAGATAATCCAGACATTCGGCAAATCGATCATATATGAGTGCTTCGAGACCGCGCTTGAATAGAGCAAGCGCTGCAAATTCCCCCGTCAATCCATCAAGTGCAGACCAGGTGGCTAGCGCCGCGTCAGGTTGGGCCATCGTCAGCTGCAAAAGTCCAAGTTGGAAACGGGCGTAATGCAGGTGCGGAGCGATGTGGAGCGCAGTGCCGAATTCAATGGCGGCACGGTCGTACTTGCCACGTTGCGCGAGTTCCGCACCGTAGAGATAGCGCAGCTCGGCGTTGGCGGGTTCGGCGCCAATTCGGTGCTCCAGTTCCTCAAGTTCGCGCTCAATTCCCAAGGCATCTCACCTCGCATACGACGCCCGACCACACAGGGAAGACAGGGCGCTCAGCCGCCTTCCTGATCATAGTGGCGGGGTCGGCGCTAAGCAATTCTCGATGGCGAGGCGCAACTTTCCAGGACAATTAACAACTTGCACCATCTTTCTCGGGGCCCCGCTGCGACATTCAACTCGATTGTCCCTGGGCGCCTAAACCACCGACTGAAATCCCGGATAGCCACTGGTGGGAGTGCGCGCCCGGAATGTTCCGGGTCCGTCCGTATAGAGCTTTAGGGGCAGCATATGGTCGCAGTAGTCAGCGGATCTGGGATCGGCCTTTTTAACAGCTCGCTGTCGGTGCTTGGGGGTAATGGCGCCTCTGGCAGCGCGCCGAACGGTCGGTCCAGCGACCGTGTGTATGTGAACAGTGCAACGGGGAACCTGGTGATCCAGAGCCAAGACGAGACGCTCGCGGCCCTGGGCCTCGATCTGGGGTTACTGCGTACCTACAACGCCCAGGGCAAGCTCGATGATGACAACGCCGACAATTGGAAGATTGGCCTGTACCGAAGGGTGTATGCGCTGACCGGCACGGTGAACACAGCCGGCAGTACGGTGACCAAAGTGTTCGGCGATGGGGCCGAGGTTGTCTATACCTACGACACGGTCTCGGGCAAATACGTCGGCGCGGACGGCAACGGGGCGCACGACACCCTGAGCTGGAGCACGTCCGCCAGCCAGTGGACATGGACTGATGGGTCGACGCGAGTGGCAGAGACCTACGACAGCGCCGGTACGCTCCGGAATGCGAAGGACATCGACGGCAACACCCTCACCTATAACTACACCGGTGCGCTGCTGACGAGCGTGGTGGATGCCTCCGGGCAGACCACATACCTCGACTACACGGGCAACCTGCTGCAAAAGATCCGCGTCGTCTCCAGCGGCGTTACGCAAACCCTGACGCTCTATACCTACGACGCTTCAAATCGCCTCTCGACCGTGACGGTAGACCTCTCGCCGACCGACAACGTGGTCAGCGACAACAACAAGTGGGTTACAACCTATACGTACGACGGTACGAGCGCGCGCGTGGCCTCGATCACGCAGCGTTACGGCACCTCTGCTAATGCGATGAGCTCGGCATCTTTCGTCTACCAGTTGCTCAACGGCGCCTATCGAGTGACGAGCTTCACGGATGGGGAAGGCAAGACCACCAACATCGCTTACAGCGGCGCGACGGTCAGCGGCGGTCAGACCTTGTATTTAACGACCGACGTGACCGATCCGCTTGGACTGGTCACTACCTACACGAAGGATACGCAAGGGCGCCTGACGAGCGTGCTCAGCCCAACGGTCAGCGGAGTACGCCTGGAGAAACGCTATGCCTACGACGCCAACGGCAATGTCACGAGCGTCACCGAAGATCCGACGGGGCTGAACCGTGTCACCACGTTCCAATACGATGGGGCCGGGAACCTCCTGCTGACACGCGACAACGCAGGGAACACCATCACGCGCACCTACAGTGCGACAAACCAGGTGCTGACCGAAACAAACTATCTCACCCCCGACCCGGATGGAGCGGGGGCGGGAACGGCGAGCAATCCATTTACGACCCGCTATGCCTACGATGCCGAGCAACACCTGCGGTTCATCATCTCCTCGGACGGGCGGGTCACGGAGTATCGATACAACGGCGCCGGCCAACGCCTGGCGATGCTCAAGTACATCGGTACGCCCTATAGCGTTGGGGGTCTCTCGCCCACGACAACGCTCAGTGAGTCGCAAATGGCGACCTGGGCCTCCACTCAGACGCAGACGAACCTGGAGCGCGCGGACTACGCGTATGACTTCCGGGGAAACCTCAGCACGACCTCGGCCTACCTGACTACCGATACGGCGGGGGTAGGCGCAGTGGCCACCGCCTCGGTGACACGCTATGTGTACGATCAGCGGGGCAATCTCCTGCAGCGGATCGATCCTCGTGGGGAACTGACCACGACGGATACGAGTGACTTCGTTACCAATTTCACGTACGACGGCGCGGGCCGGCTGCTGGCGACCTCCCAGTGGATCTCCTCGACAGTCAACGGCGGAACGACCACGGTGATCCGGCTCAAAGAGCTGATGAGCTATGACGATGTAAACAATAAGGTGGTCATGACTTACGGCGTGACGGAGACCACCATCAATAACGGCGCGCCGGTCGCGGATGCGGGTCTGCGAGTGGCCACTGCAGCCTACAACCACAACGGGGCGCTGCAGACCCTGACCAACGGCACAGCAGCCAGCACCACCGCCTACGGAACCACCACCTATCTATATGATGCGGACAACCGGCTGCGAGTGACGACCGATCCCACCGGCATCAGCCAGTATGTCATTTACGATGAGGCAAGCCGGGTCGTTGGGACGATCGATGGCGACGGCACACTGATCGAGTCGGTCTATAACAAGGCCAACCAGGTCGTCAAGACCGTTCGGTATGCAGACCGCGTGCCGACGGCCACCATCGCTACGCTCGTCAGCGGCGGCGTACCCGCCAACGTCACTTTGGCGACGATCAAGGCGGCCATTCCTGGCACGGTGGGTCGGGCCAGCGACCAATTCGTCCGCACCATCTACGATGCAGCAGGGCGGTCGGCCTATAGACTTACACAGGCCCAGGACCAGGGCGGGGCGACCTCCTACTCGGTCACGCAATACCTATACGACGGGGCCAGCCGCGTCACGGATGTCATCCAGTACAAGAATGTAGCCACAGTGTTGGCCACGGTGGGCGAGGTGACCGGTTTCACGGCACCAACCGCTGACACCACCAATGATCGGCGCACGCGCAACTTCTTTGACAATGACGGGCATCTCACGGGTACGCTCGATGCCCTGGGATACTTGACCGAATACGTGTATGACAGCGTCGGGCACCTGTCGCAAAAAATCGCCTACGCGACCGCGACGAGCTCGAGCCTATGGGCAACTGGGACCCTTGCCACGCTCAAGAGCGGCTTGGCCGTGGATTACGCCAATGCCAGCACTGCGCTGACGGAAGAGGGCGCGACAACCTATTACTACTACGACTTCCAGGGTCGGCAGCTCGGTGAGCTCGACGGCGAGGGGATACTGAACGAGACAGTCTACAACGTGGCCGGTCTCGTCGACTCCGTGGTGCGTTACAACCATGCTGGTCTCACCTATGACCCTGTATTTGGCAATCTCAAGGCGCAGGTCGCGGCCAACACACAGTTCAGCATGATCAACGGCTACGACGGTGCGGGCCGACTGGTCAGCGCGACGGACCACAAGTGGGCGACAACTGGTTTCGCCGACATCCTCACTACTTATACCTACGACGCGTTGGGAAACCTGATCAGCAGCACACGGGCGGCCGGCACGAGCGAGGCCCGCCAGCTGCAGAAGACTTATGACGGCATGGGTCGAATACTACAGGAGCTGACGGCTGAGGGTTATGCGATCACGCATACCTACGATGCCGCCGGGCGTCGAATCCGTACTACGGGAATCAACGACAGCCAGGCGAGCGGAGAACCCGCGCCCTACACACCACCCTATACACTCTATTTCTACGATGCCGATAACCGGCTTCAGTACACGGTTAATAGCAAGGGAGAGATCGCAGAGAATCGCTACAACGCGCTCGGGCAACTCACCACGTCGGTCGTTTACAGCAAGCGCCTGAGCGCTACGGCAACTGCGAACCTGACGGGTGGTACCGCGACCTCAACACTTACGTCGGCCATGACCAGCGAGACCATCGCCAATGCAGCCAACGACCGGGTGACGAGCTACGTGTATACCCTGGCTGGGCTGTTGCAGTCGACCACCACAGCCGAAGGCGCCGTGGTGAGCGATACTTACGACGTGTTTAGAGAGTCCTCCCTGCACACTACGCTGCAATCGACCGGAGTCAGCACACCGTTTGCGCGCACCTACAATCGACTCGGCGAGGTCACAGACACACAAGACGATCAGGGCGGGATAAACGCCACGCTGCACTTCGATTACGATGCCTTTGGACGGGTGACACGGGTCACGGATCAATATGGAAACGCCAGTCGCACCGAATACGATCGTCTCGGCCGCACAATCAATACCTACTCGGCCCTCAGTATCCCTAGTCGCCATACCTACTCTTACGACGCGTTCAGCCGGACGCTCAAGGTCACCAATTACGCAGGTGGCACACCGAACGACACCAATTACCAGTACGTCGACAATCTGGCCTCCCCGTCGATGACGGTGACCACGCCCGAGGGCGTTGCTGTTACCACCACCTTCAACCGGTTCGGGCAGCAGCTATCGGTGACGGTGAACGGCAACACGACCAACTACAGTTACGACGCCAACGGAAATCTCAAGACAATTACGGACAGCCTGGGCACGCTCGAATCTCGCAGCTATGACAGGGCGGGTCGCCTGGCTAGCACCACGGATGCTAAAGGCGTCGTCACCACACTTTTATATGACGCCGCGGCGAGAGTCTTGACCCGTACAGTCGATGTGGGCACGGGTAAGCTCAATCTCTCTACCAGCTATACCTATGACGGGCAGGGTCGGGTCAGCACGGTGACGGAGCCCAACGGGCGTGTGACAACTACCAGCTATGACCGCGACGGACGGGTCACACTCATTGCCGTTAGCAATGGCGCCAAGACCGAGAAGACGCAGTACAGCTATGACAAAGCCGGGCACGTCATTCAGGTGGATGAGGAGAACGCCGCAGGTACCGCACTGCGCACCACGCAATACACGTTTGATCACCTAGGTAGGCGCACAGACGAGTACGTCCTGAATGCCGACGTCGGTGGCACCCCAACGACGCTGCATACGGTCTACAAATACGATCAAAACGGGAATCTCGTTCGTAAGATCGATCCGAAGGGAAAGTCGACCTGGTTCGTCTATGACGCGGACAATAGACAGACTTATGTCATTGATGCCCTGGGCGGCGTCACCGGTACGAGCTATGACTCGGAAAACCGAGTTGTCGCCACGCGCCGTTTTGCCGCGGCCACAGCGATCCCCACCGTTGATCGGGTCACCGGATTTACTCCGCCTAACCCGCAGGCAGGTGTCGATCGCGTCGAACAGACCGTCTATGACACGGACGGACGAGCGGTATATCAGATTCGGGAACTATTCATTAGCGGGGTCAACAGTGCCATTGTGACGCGGATGGACTATGACGGCGCCGGCAATGTTGTCAGGAGAACGGCGTACTTTAACGCCATTGCCCCCGGCAACTTCATCAAAGTCTCCGACATCGCGGTCACCGGAAATGCAGCCGACCGGGTGGCGCGTACGCTCTACGACGCGCGCAATCGTGTATTCGCTTCTGTCGATGCTGTCGGGGCAGTGACTCGCTATGCCTACAACGGGATAGGGAATGTCACTTCCAAGACGGAGTTTCGCGCGCTGTACACCAACGCCGCGGCGACTGACGCGCAGCTGCGCTCGGATGTCACGGCCCTTACGGTGGGGACAACCGACCGCGTTACGAACTACTGGTACGATAGTAAGAATCGTGTGGTCGACATCTTAGATGCCGAAGGGTATCTGACTAAGTCCAGTTACAACGATGCGACGCGGACGCAGACTACGACGATCTATGCGGCGAAGCCAACAGTCGTTGGAAACGCCTCAACGCCACCGACAGCCATTGTCACCGCAGGCGCTGATCAGACCACCACGACGACCTTCGACACAATGGGTCGGGTGGTATCGGTCAAGGATGCCCTGAACGTCAGCGAAAGCTATAGCTACGACGAGGTGGGCAATAGGGTCGGTTTCACCAATAAGAAAGGCCAGACCTGGCAGTATGCTTACGATGCGAATCACCGCTTGACGATGGAGACCGCTCCGCCGGTCGTCGTCTACAACATGACTGATGGAGCGACGCTGGCCTCGGCCACGTTCAGCACGATTGGCCTGCAAACGGTCTACCAATACGATGCGCTGGGCAATGTCACGGCGCGCATCGAGGGGAGCAATGCCCCGGCCGGACAGTCGCGCACGACCCGCTATGGCTATGACGCCTTGGGTCGGCAGGTGACTACGACGTACCCGGCAATTGCGGTCTATAACCCGACGGCAGACAACGTCACCAATGCTGGAACGGCTGTCACAGGCTCCAACAATGCACCAGCCACCCTGGTCAGCACCGTCGCCTACGACACGCTCGGCAATGCCTGGAAGTCGATCGATGTGGCCGGGAATCTTAGCTATAAGATCTATGACAAGTTGGGACGCCTCACGCAGGAGATCGACGCGCTCGGCTATGTGACCACACATGCCTACTCTGTGTTCGGCAATGAGATGACCCTCACACGATACGCGACGGCCTATACCGGCGCCGCGCCGATTTCAGGCAAGACGGCTATTGCGACCTCTGGAATTGCCAATGCGACACTCGATCGCACGCTGAGTAAGACCTATGACAAGCGCAATGAGCTACTGACGGTCGCTCAGAGCAATGTCTCGAACTATGACACGCTGGCGGGATCCACAAGCGGTGGCGGCGTACCCTATCAGGCCGCTTCCGTCACGCAGTACGACTACGATGCGTTCGGCAATGTCGTGCGTGCGCGAACGGCGGTAGCCTATGGGGCGACGGCTGACACGTATAGTTACTACGACCGGCGCAACCATAAGGTCGCCGAGATCAGCCCATTGGGCTACTTCACGTCGTACCAGTACAACGACGCAACTGGCGATCTGACCCAGCAGAACGAATACGCAACTCCGGTCTCTACGTTGCCGACCACAATCACGGCGACGGCTCCGCAAGCTCCGGCCGGCGCCAGCAATGATCGCACGACAGTTTATGTCTACGATCTGCTCGATCGGCTGTCGCAGAGACAGCAGGTCAACATCGAGGCGAGCAGCTTCAGCGGCAGCACGCTCAGCACAAATTCAAGTACCACAGACACCACGATCTATGTCTATGACGCAGTGGGCAACCAGACATCAATTACGGTCAACGGGGTAACGTCCTACAGCTACTTCGACGCTCTGGGCCGCATTCTGGCGATCGCCGAGCCGCTAAGAGATCGGGGCGACACGACAACTATCACGCCGCTGACAGAGTACCGGCGCGATGCCTACGGCAATATCGTCGAGCAAGTTCAGTATGGCAATGGCGCTACCACGCCAACGTCTGGTATTGGCAACACACCCAATGCCAACTCGCCCGATCGCATCACCCGGAATGTCTACAACCTGTTCGGCAAGCCAATCCACACGCAAGATCCAGCTGGTGCACAGCGGTTTGCCTCCTACACGGCCAAGGGCGAACTCGCCAAAGAGTGGCTGCCAACGACGGGAACCGACCCCTCGGGTAACTCAGTCACCGAGACCGTCGTCACGTACTACGGGTACGACAGTCTCGGGCATGTGACAGCAATGATCCAACCTCAGACCGTTGGTGGGGCGTCCCCTGCCATCGTCAATGCCGTCACTCAGTATAACGCCTTCGGTGAGGTGACGGCTAAGGGGTACGGCGTCACTTTCACCAGTAACCTGGTCAGCGATCAATTAAAACCACTCACGACAAACGTGACAGAGAAATTCGAATACGATTTGGCGGGGCGGGTGTGGCGAAGCAATCAGACTGATGGCATCGGCAAGGTCTACCTCTACAACGTCGCGGGACAAGCGACAGCGGTCATCAAGGCCGACCCGAGTAAGGTCAGCCCCACTAACCTGATGACCGCAGTCAGCTACGCGGACGTTGCGTCCGGCCTAAGCGGCATCAGTAACCTGGTGCGTACAGAGACGGTGTACGACTTACAAGGGCGAGCGATACAACAGCGCGATGTCACTTTTACTTCAGGCAGTGGCCTGGATCCAATCTCTGGTACTTTCGCTGCCGGGAAGCCATCCGGTGGCAATCTGCTCCTGTACTGGACAACCATTCCGCCTGCTTATGTAATTCGCGCCTTTTACTACGCGGCGCCAGGAACCCCGCTGAACGGCACCGGATGGACCAGCCTCCCGGTTACCACGATCAACATAGCTGGCACGCAATACAACGCCGTCGTTATTAGCGGATTGTCGGGAGCCGTAGATATCAAAGTCACCTATACGCGCGCGGGCGTGGCCACGCCGTATGCCATTCACACCGGCGGAATGACAATCACCTCGGGCTCTACCTCCTATACCATTGCGGTTACTCCGCGGGCTGCCATCGTGGCTTCGGCCACCGTCACCACCGTGAATTACTCATCGGCCATCATACAGTGGTCGAAGGCTTCGGCAGCCGTGTCGGCGACGGCGGAAATGTACGTCAACAACGCGTGGCAAGGTGTATCTGTCGGTACCTCCGGCAACTTTTGGCAGGCCAGCGGTGTTTATACGAACATAGGCCCAACGCCATTTCGCATAACAGAGTTTGATAGCACTGGGCAAATCGTGGCGCGAACGGCCGGGTCACTGCTCAACAACGGTTCTTCGTATTCAGTCGTAGGTGGCTCGACACCGAGCAATATCACGGGCTTTACCAACGCCGGAGGCGGCATTCTGGGTTGGACGACAGCATCGAGCGCTGGTGCCACCGTGAACTTCCGCTATCGCGTGAATTCCGCATCCCCGTGGTTGACGGCGCCAGCCACAGTTTGGGGCACTGGCTTCTCGGTCGATCTAAGGGCGGTCAACGGCACTTTTCAGTACGAGGTGGACTACACAGCTTCGGGTGCAACAAGTCCGTACGCCATCGGGCAGGGATCCACCACCATCACGACAAGTACCAGCGCTGCCATCGCCTCGTCACCCACCGATTCCACCAGCCTGTATCTGGTGGCGACCTATACGCCACTATTTATTCAAGACGTCGATCGCTGGGGGCAAGTACGCAACTACTACGACGTCTATAACAACCGTACGCAGTATCGCTACAACGAGCGTGGCCAGGTGGTCGACATTACGCAACCCACCACGACGATTGTCAGTACGAGCAACGGTACCGTCACCGCCAGCACGGCTGCTCCACTATCTCACAACTACTACGACGTCAACGGCTTGTTGATTGCGACAGTGGATGCCGATGGGAACCGAAACCGGATCAACTACAACGCAGCTGGTCAAGCGACAAGTGAAGTGACTGCTGATTCCACAACTATTGCGGGCACAAGCAGTGGCACCAAGAGTTACGTCTACGACGCCTTTGGCGATCAGGTGCAGATCACCGATGCGCTCGGCTATCGGACGCGTCAAGGATTCGATGGGGACGGGCGAGTAACGCGGATCGCCTACGAGATGGCTAAGCCGGTACCCGTGACGTTGCCGAATGGCTCCTTCGGATTTGCCGATCCCTACCAGTCAACCTTTGCAACAATTACTGGAACGGCTGCCGCTGGTGTTATCTCTCAATTGTACATATACGATCAGGCCGGCCGACGCCGCAGCGAAACAACCGGTGAAATTATCGATGGGTCGAGCAACGATGAGACCATAAAATATTGGTATGACTTGATGGGTCACGTAATTCGGCGGCGCGATCCGGCCCCCACACTCACACCGCAACCTGGCAGCACGCCCGTCGTTCACGACACGCTGTACACCTATGATCCATACGGGCTGGGTAAGAAGTATCAAGAGACCGACTCCCTAGTAGACCACAACACGCAGCTGTGGCAGTACGACGTGTACGGCAAGCTCATCGCGCACACGGACCTAAGCGGGACAACATACACGTACAACCACGACTCAATCACGCAGCTGTTAACGTCCCGGACCATCTCGGTAGTGGGTGGTGGTGGCGAAACCGCTACATACACTTACGACGCCGAGGGCCGAGTGACCCGTATCGCCGAGACGAGCTCCGCTCACTCGGCCAACACCGTTGCGAGCACCAATACCGCGACTGATGTGGCCCTCACTGCGATCACGCGACAGACTGACTACAGCTACGATCTTGCGGGGCGCGTCATTCGGGAGACGGTCACTGAAGACCAGGGGTTAGCGACGCAGGCGGTGCAGCAGGATACTTCGATTACCTATGACGAGCTGGGCCGAATGGCTCAGATCAATGATCCACGGTACACGCTGACCTATAGCTACGATGCGATGGGCAATCGCACTCACATCGTGGGGAGTTACCTCTATCAGACTCCAAGCACCGACCTGTGGTACACGTACGACGGCGCTAATAGAGTGCTTGTAAGCCAGGGCGTGCTGACTGGATCCAGTGTCGACACAGCGACCTTCGGCAAGGGAACGAAGCTAACCTACAACGCCCGCGGGGATCGAGCGAGCGCTACCCAGATGTACGGAGGCCCATTCACCGTCTTTGTTCGTGATAACTCGACAGGCACGTACTGGACGACAAATGCTTCCGATGATGTTGAGACGTACGCGTATGACGCGGTTGGTCGGTTGACCAACATCGCACAGCAAACCTATCAGTCTCCAACTTCTGGCGGGACCAGAACCGTATTAGGGTGGCAGAACATCGACACGCGCACCTACGATCGTGCCTCCCGGCAGCTTACTCAGCAGACGGTGACACTGGAGTGGGGCTTCGGTGGCTATACGTGGTTCACGCGCGCTACGACAACTGGTTACGATGACGACGGTCGCCTGAAGACGCAAACTGAAACCAAGAATGGCGTCAAGGAATACACGCAATTGTACGGCAATGGCGATGCCGATTACCCGGGCGGTACCGGGTCCTATACGTATAACGGCATCACCTACACCTGGCCTATTGCGGCCGGATACGGCATCGGCTACGACTCCACGGGCAACCTACGCGGCTACACGCTACAGGTGTTTGACAGCGGTGGGTCCGTAGCCTACACATCGACTTGCACGATCAAATATCGAGCAGCCGACGGTTACCAGGAGATCAGCAATGCGGTGAGCAGTTCTCCAGGCACGTCGGCCGCCCCAGCCGCGGGCTCAACCACGCGTGGGTACAACCTACTTCGCCAACAATGCGAGCGGGCAGGCGATTATCGTCGTTCAGGGGCACTATGACGGCACGAGCGGCCGACTGACCGCCGCGCAGGCACTGGCTACTGTAGGCGCCGCGCAGAGACAGCTCATTGTACAGGGACAAGTGGTTGGGACCACGAATTTGTCGAGCGCGCAGTTCGACGTCAACTACACGCCGATTTCCAATCAGTACCCGGGACCGACGGCGCCTTCGGTCATCGTGCAGTCGGATGACACGCTGCGAATCATTGCGGCGCGCATCTGGGGCGATGGTGATCTCTGGTATCTCATCGCGCAGGAGAATGGGCTGACAGATCCGGACGCGGCGCTAACGGCGGGATCGGAGCTGAAGCTCCCCAACTCGGTCACGACTCTCAAGAATAATGCGACGACGTTCAGGCCTTACGACGCGTCCAAGGTCATAGGCAACACCACTCCGACCCAACCCGCCCCGCCCATTCCCAAGGCCGATGAGGGCTGCGGCGTGTTCGGGGAAATCCTGATGATCATCGTGGCGATCGTAGTCACGATCTACATTGATCACAGCGGGAAGCTGGGAGCGGAATTGGCTTCATGGGGCGTACCCCAAGCCGCCGTACCCGCGGCTCAAGCCGCCATTGCCGCTGCCGCTGGCAGTGCGGCCAGCCAAGTGGTTGGATTGGCCACCGGCAACATCAGTGAATTCAGCTGGAAGCAGGTCGCGGCCGCGGCGATCACAGCGGGGGTGTTGAAGGGTACACCCTTGGGTCACATTGCCGGAGCCGACTCTAACACGGGGATGAACGCGCTCCAATACGCCGTCAACAACGCGGTGGCACAAGGCGTGAACATAGTGATCGGGCTGCAGGACAGCTTTGACTGGAAATCACTGGCCGCCTCGGCGGTGGCCGCCCCGATTGCCGGAAAGCTTAGTGGCTGGGTGGGCAAAGCGGTGGGCGACAAGCTTGGAGCCGAAGCCGGGGAATTCGCCGGTCAACTCGCGGCGGGACTCACCAGTGCTGCGGTGCGCACCGCATTCATCGGCGGCAAGGTCGACTTCGCCCAGATCGCCGCCGACGCCTTCGCGAACGTGCTGGGCAATAGCTTGGCTGATAAGGTCAGCGCGCCCAAAACTCCCGGAGAAGGCTCGGGTGGGCTGACCGATCAGGAGCGTGCGGATTTCCGGGCCAAGGCGCAGCAAGAAAGCGCCGATGAGCTGGCTGCCGCGAATGCGCAGATGGAGGCTGATCTGCGGGACTCGCTGACGAACAATCCCATAGACATCACACTACCGGATATGCCGCCGATCAATTTTGGACCCAACACCTACACAGTCAAGAGCGGGGATACGCTGGAACGCATTGCACGGGCCAATGGGAAGGGGCCGGAAGCCGCGGCGGCCATTGCTGATGCCAGCGGCATCAACTTGGGCGATGTAATCCGTCCGGGGCAGGAGTTGGTGATCCCGGACTCGTATGATGCGGTGGCCGAGAAGAATAAGTACGGTAAGTACGTCGCGGGCGTGAATGCGGCGAAGGCGGAGGTCGCCACAGCGGCGACACAATTGGATCCCAATTCGTTCAGCGGTACGCTAGCGCTGTCGCGGCAGACCGGATTGTCGATGGATCAGATTATGGCACTCCGCAGCGCGCCCGCCGCGTCCGGGGGTGGTGGGACTGCCACGAATTACGGAAGTAATTTCGTCGACAATTATCGTGTGACTGAGGGTACCCTGGGCCACCAGTTAACCCAGAACCTGTCGCAAGCGCTTGACCAGGCGAGTCAACCAAACCAGGGATACTTCGAGCGGCTGGCTACTAGCGAGATACTGAACAGCGCGATGCAGGCTCGTGGCGCCTACGACATGTTATTGGATGCAGCCAATACGCCGTACCGGTTAGATCGGGCAGGGCAACTGCTGTCATATGCCGACCACGATGCACGGACCAGCACAGATTCGACCTTCGCCCGCCTAGACGCGTTCCAGAATCTTCTGGGCGGTTTTGAGACGGGGCTGGGTCTCGCGACCGGATTACAGGGTGGGATGGGGGCGCTGCGTGGGTTGCGGGCGGCGAGTTCCGAGGCATATGCGTTCGACGCGCTAAATCCAGGACCCCTACCAGATAAAATTGCTGGTACGTTCGCAGGGGGACGTTATAGTGAAGGCATCACAACTGTGGACCAGCGTCTATTCAAAGCTGGAAACAGCGCAGATCCGGGCGGATCCTTCTTCAACTTCGAGCCATCAGAAGGAGTTCTTCAAGCTCGAATCGACAATGCGCTAAAGCCACAGTGGATCGACCAGTCCACGGGCGTCTTGACCGCTGAATCGCCAGTAGACAGTGTAATATCGGCCTCGTTCCCGTCCGGTACAAAGTTCTACTACGGCCCAGTGAGTTCGCAGGGTGGCGCCTTTGTGGGGGGGCTGGATAAGATTCAGATTTATGTGCCAAACGCCAGAAACATCGGTACATTTACCATTGTTGGACCTCTTGAATGAATGCAAAGGACAAAGCGAAGATACTTCATGCGGCGCTTGAGCGGCTTGTAGAGCTGCTTAAGCGTGATCCTGGCAATCGGTGGTCGGCGAAGTTTGAAAACGACTTGACTGCATCCAAAGCATTGATCGACGGGACCTTTTCTCAGGATGTGGCAACAAAATTATCGCAATCGATAGTTTCCGTATTTGGTGGTATGGGGTCGTTTAACGACTATTCTCCGTCAGTATACAATGCTGCGACTGGTCGATACGTGGCGATTCCCGGGTGCGATGACTTTGGTGAAGTCACGACTAGAGTTCATGATGCGGCGATAGGATTAAGAACATTGGAATAGGGCGGTCAGTGTCGTCTTAGTGACGGAAAACCTGCGGTATCATTCCGCTTGCTTTGCTCGCCGTGCTCACAGCAAGGACCAGCTCCTGGCCCAAATGCTTTTGGCAATGCACTCGGGAACGGCCTGGTCGACAAGTTCACTCCCAAGTCCCCTGGGCAAAAGTCGGCTGCCGGCCCGTGCAGCGGACTCTAAAGTTCGTCCAGCCGCCCGATCGTATCGGGGTATCGCTGTACCAACCGGATGAGCAGGGCGGCCTGCGCATTGGGTTTGGCTCGACCCTGTTCCCAATTCTCAAGCGTCCGCGCGTTCGTGCGCAGGTAGCTCGCGGACAGGGCGCGCGAGAGCTTCATGGTTTCGCGGACCTTGGACAGTTCGCGCGGTGTGGTCCTGGGCGCAGGCTTTAGAGTGACGGAGTCGGCCCGAAGGGTTCTGGAGTTGCCCCTATCCAACCGGACAGGCTGCGGGTTGTTGATAGCTGCGGATGAACTCACGGGGTGACTTCATGCGCAGCTCCTTGTGCGGATGGATCTCGTTGTAGTCCTCGAACCATGCCGATAACTGGGACAAGACGGTTCGGGCGTCAGGACGATCATGAACGTAGACGTAGTCACGCTTGAAGGTTTTCACGAACGCCTCGGCCATGCCGTTGAACTGCGGGCTGCGCACCGGCGTGAAGCAAGGTACGAGGCCCAGGCCGATGGCAAAGTCGATTGTCGCGTGGGCCCGGTAGCAGCTGCCATTGTCCGAGAGCCACTGGATGGGCTGAGGAACGCGCTGAGCGGCGAAGCGCCGCTCCACGCTCTCGAGCATCAGATCACGGATCATCTCCCCGCTGACGCCGCCGGTGGAAGCGCACCAGGCCATGATCTCCCGATCACAGGTATCCAGCGCGAAGGCCACGCGGACCACTTCTCCGTTCCAGCACGCGATCTCAAGTCCGTCGGAGGTCCAGCGCAGATTGGGCCGGATCGTGATGATCTGGCCCTCGTGCGCTCGACCCGGCGGCTTGCCGGTGTAACGCTGCAGGAGCAACCCGTTTTGCGACATGATCCGATAGATCCGCTTGTGGTTCAGCCGCGGCAGGCTGGATTTAAGGCGTTCCCGGTTCAGCAGCGCCCCGATCCGGCGATACCCGTAAGTCGGCCGCTCATCGACCAGGCTCCGCATGGGCGCCAGGATCTCAGCATCGTTGCTCTTCCGGTAATGGCTTCTGGGCCTGGACTGGCCCTTGAGCCGCTCGGTGAGCTGCGAGCGGGAGACCCCCAGCGTCTCGGCCACGCGCTTCACGGCAAATCCTCCCCGGGCAACAACGGCAAGCGCGAGATCAGTTTTTTTTCGTGCGCCACCTCCACCGCCTCGCGCAGGATCTCGTTCTCAAGGGTCTTGCGGCCCAGCACCCGCTCGAGCTCCCGAACCCGCTTCTGCAGCGCCAGAACCTCGGCTCTGGCCACCACCTCGTCGTCCGCTCGCACCGCTTCCTTCCCGCCCTCGGCCATACGCCGTCTCCACCCAAACACCAGGCTGGGAGAAATACCATGACGGCGGGCAATATAGGAAATCGTCATCCCAGGCTGCCCGGCTTCCTCCAGCACGGCCAGCTTCTGATCGACCGAATAGCGTCGACGACGCTGGATACCGGCAAACACTTCCACGCGATCTGCAGTACTGCTCATAGTCGTATGCCTAGGCTTACGCCTAGCCTCTGGCTATGCAGCTATGCCCGGTTCAAATGGGGGCTGCTCCAGGTTCTCTTGCCTATACGCTGATCAGCCAGGGCATCAAACCCTTCTACCAGTTCCGCAATCAGGTCGCGCTTCTTGCCCATGATGCCTTCCTCGTCCGTAGCTCGGTCTTGATGCGATCCCGAAGCGTTGCCTTTTGTGGCACGGTGAGACTGTCCATTTCATCCTTGTCGTAGAGGGTAAACAGCCAGAACTTGGGACCACCCGCCCAGTAGTAGAAGATCACCCTCAGTCAGCCGCGACGTCCTTTGCAGCGCCTGGGGTCTCCAAAGCGGAGCTTGCGCAGCCCGCTAGTGGCCGGCATCACATCGCCTGCCTCCGGGTTTCCCATCAGCGCCCACTGCAGAGCCTGGAACTGGTCGTCGTCCAGATAATCGGCGCGGTGGCGCTCGAAGGCCGGGAGCTCGACGAAGACGGCTTTCATTCGGCAATTAGTATACGCAAGCTACGTATAGAGTTAATTCAGTGTAAACACCGTGAAAAAAGACCATGAGGTTGCGGGACTCCTGCGTGGATTAGTGATGCTTTGTGGTGCGCAGTGATGACATTTGCAACGGCATCCCGATGGCCGTGGTTTAGTAACTCATTGATCTAGAACAGAACATTTTCAGCTCCAAATGTCCTCAAGAGCGCCCCGGTGAGCTACGAACCAGAAGGTCGGGAGTTCGAATCTCTCCAGGCGCGCCAATTTCCCAAATTGTGTCAATCACTTACGCGCGTTCGGATCGTTAGGGATTGGTGCATCTGCGGACAGTTGGCGCTCTTCGATCTCATTTGGTTGATGCGCCGGACCGGCGATGGACCCTAAGTTGTTGATATCATAAGAGGTGAAATCTTCCGTCGGGCACGCCAGTCACTCTCAAGTCGCCAAGAATCCCCAGATGCACCAGAACCCTCTAAACCTACAAGCTACTCAAAAGCGAGGGGACGTCGGGCCGGCACCGGAACAAGTTGGAGTTGGATGAAATAGTCGGCAGAATCCGGATGGTTATTGGAGTGGGGGAAGCATGGAATCCGGGAAGGATCCGATCAACGTATTAGCCGTGGCTGCGCTGGTCGCCGCGACCTTCGCTTGGGCCTTTGGGGTTCTGTATTTCTCTGTCCGGCCGTATTCTCGCTTAACCCACCTGCGATTGCGATCATTGTCCCTTGATGATCTTTGGGTGTTGGCAAGATCAACAGATGACCGCGCGGAGGTCATCAAGGAATTCTACGATTGGCAGCATAAGTTATTGCTCGCGGTGATCACGGCCTTGATCGGCTTTATCGCAGCGAATGTCGTGCTGGTTGTGCAGGCCACGGTGGGCAATGCCGAAGCGATGAAAGCAGTGTCAGTCTTTTTGGATACCCGCACGGTGGGGATAGCGTTCGGCCTCGTTCTGATGCTCCTTCTGCTCTTGACAATGTCGCTGCTCTCGCGTTTGGCGCGTATTCCGGATGAATATCGGGCCAGCATCAATCTCTACGAACGCATGAGGTGATGCATGGTTGTCGTTGTTCTAATGATGGTCTCATTCGCTTTGTTCATTGTAATTCTTGCTACTGTCCTCATCAGCGTGCAGCGTGAGACCGCGCGGGCGCGCAACGTCGCCTCGCTGGGTGAAAGCGAGCTGTTGTCATCCATAAAATTCGCCTTCCTCGAGCCACTCGATCTACGCATCGATCCCAAGGAGAGCCTCACTTATAAGAGCACCTTAAGCCGCGTTCTCGTTTCAGATTATTTGCAGTCACCAGATATCTGTCGGGTCGTGGACGAAGGTTTTCCACGGCGAGGCTACCGACCTGCCATCCGACCGCTTAGCGCAGGACCGCCGGCCTGACCATTTCGGCGAGGCGGAGCGGTCGGCGGCCTCGCGCGCACCAAGATAAGTCTCCCGACGGGATCGCGACCAACGATGTAGACAAGATTGCCAGAACCGGACGATAAAAAGGTCATGAAAAGTCTCCATTGGAATCACATGACTCCATCGTACAACCTCCAATCTCGACCGTAAGTCAGGCCGGCTGGGGTTTGTAGCTAATTGCAAAGCCTGACCGGGGATCTGGTGCATCCGCGGACACAGAGACAGACCTCTCCCGTGTTGCGATCCGCGGTTACTTACGTCAGAGCTCGCGCCCATTGCTGCTTGAGGGACCAGACCCGCGCACGGCGGCCAGGCCCAAACGAGAACTGCTGTTTGTGGATACGATGAGCCAGCTCGATTCCAGAGATCGTAATCGACGCATTGGCGAATGACTTGAAGCCTGCCATCGATGCACAGCGCCGTTTGATCGCTCGATGGTCCTGCTCAACAATATTGTTGATGTACGCAATTGACCCTAAGCGGGCGATCGGCGCAGCAGGAAGCGGACGCAAAGGCGCAGAGAAGCAAATGTTACGACGAATCACGGTTGTGGAACGCATTCGAAGCTCGACTCGTTATCGACATTTCCGACCCCAAGATACCTTGCAGTCTCCGGCCAAGCGCATAGGGGGCGCGTTCGAACCACCTTGCTATTCGGGTCATCGTCGTCGCTGCGTTTGAGTGCGATCACCTGATCTGGTGACACGCCGCCCTCGACCCAGCGGCGCAATAACGTGCCGATGCTTCTTTCCGGGTCGGCGCGCCCTTTCGTAAGAGGTTGCCCGAAGTAGTTTGGCCCAGGTCCTCCGCGGCAGTGTTCCATTCCCGGCACCATGAAAAGGCGCACGGATCCCTGAGCCGCCGCGTGTCCGACACTCTTTACGACCGACTTGTAGTAATCGATCGTCGACGAAGCAGGAAAAATTCCATCACTCCAGCCGTGGTACAGGATCAGCTTGCCGCCGTGTGCGATAAATCTCCTTAGATCGGGGTTCGTCGCATTGATTATCGGCCCAAGCTTTTCCTGCGCGAGGCGACCATCCCGAACTGGATCGAAGTTGTGAAAGTCCCAAGCTGGGTCTCCGTGAACGAAATCCCGGAAGAGTCCATTGGCAAATTGAAAATCACCGGTGTCCGCCTGATTGGCGTCAAAATGCATTCCATCCCAAGCGCTTTCTGAACCCATTGCGTAACCGCGAACCAAGGGCTTGCTCGAACCCATTCTTGGTCCCTCGTGAAGCATTTCGAGCGTTTCAAATTGCTTCGGTGTCAGACAATGCGAATCCGCTCCGTCGCAAACGAGATCAGATTTCGATACGACGCACGGCTGTGGGTCTACAAGATAACCATCTCTGACTTCCTCGGGTCCGCCACACTTCCTAATAATTGCGCTCGCGATCGGCTCAAGCGTCCCGTGGGGAATCATGTGGGTCTCATCGGCAAGCCAAACGAATTGAATGAATGCCCAGCCGGTTATTGACCGTACAAACTCAAATGCCGGAGCGCCGGCGATGATGCCGTCGTAGTCGTCTGGAAAGCGTTGCGCTTCCGTCAAAGCCTCGCGTCCACCATTTGAACAACCGCTGAAATACTTACGCTCAGGGGCGCGTCCATAAAACTCGGCAACCACGCGTTTCGCTGCGACTGTCACTTCATGCGTGGCACGGTACCCATAGTCGACGAGTTTTTCGGGGTGCCCGATCGCCCAAGCTGAGTTCATCGTTGTGTCGCTTGGATGGCCAGAATCGGAAGCAACAGCTGCGTAGCCCTCGCTCAAGCGACTCCCAAGTTCGGCATACGAAATCTGTCCGGCGAAATTTCGTCCCCCGATTCCCCATAGGCGACCGTTCCACCCTTTCAAGGGCATCCAAACTTCAAATCGAATATCCGAATCGGACGAGGGTCGGGCACTACCAACAAAGCGACAAAAGTCCCCGAGCTCGGGCTCCGCCTGCCCATCGGGAGCCTTGAAACTTCCGGCAGCGACTGATGTGGAACTGAGCGCGACCGCGCTTCGCAGGGTCAGCTTCCGCAAATGCAGACATTTGTCTTGCACGTCGGCTTGCCCAATGCCTGGTGAAATGCCGGCCGAACAGACTGCAAAAACTGCAATCGCCCGGCCGTTTGTGAGGAATCGTGCTGAACGTTTGATGCCTTGGGAGCGATTCGCCAAAAGAAGCGGCATGCAAGTCTCCGCTCAATCAAAAGGTCGTACAGAACCGATTTGAAGGAATCCCTTGAACGGTGTCAACGATGCTTCTGCACACGAAAGCGCTAGTCGAGCATTCGAGGTCCAGGACGCCGGACACGAGTAACCCCGAGTGACAGATATGGCACAAGTTCAGTGGCGTCGCCCGACAACTCTTGTCGGCCGATAGGCGCCTCAAACAAGGGTTGATTGTCTTACGCAGTCGTCAATGAGCACCCGCTAGAGCCTTCACGACTGCGTTGATCTTAACACTTTCGAACACGAGCGCCGCGAGCACGCTGGTCGTGCTCGGCGGCGCGCCAGGCGCTCGCCCGCTAGCGACCGAGCGGTATCGAGAGCCGGTCGGCGAGGAACGCGTAGATGTCGGCGCTCTGCTCGATCGCCTGCGACACGGTCGGCCCGCCGCCGTGACCCGAGGACTTCTCGATGTAGAGAAGCACGGGTTCGGGCCCGGCCTGCGCGGCCTGCATGGCCGCCGCGAACTTGAACGAGTGCGCCGGCATCACCCGAGTGTCGTGATCGCCGGTGATGATCATAGTCGCCGGATAGCGAGTGCCGGGGCGCACGTTGTGCAACGGCGAGTAGGCATACAACGCCGGAAAATCGGCCGGTTCACGCGGTGAGCCATATTCGCCGGTCCAGCCGGCGCCCTGTCCGAACAGGTCGAAGCGCAGCATGTCCATCACGCCGACCATCGCGATCGCGGCACCGTAGAGCTCTGGTCGTTGTGTGATGCAGGCGCCGACAAGCAGCCCGCCGTTCGAGCCACCCATGATCGCTAACTTCGCGGTCTGCGTGTAATGCTGCTCGATTAGCCACTCGCCGGCATTGATGAAGTCATCGAACACGACCTGCTTGTGCGCACGGTTCGCCTGGATGTGCCAGGCCTCGCCATACTCGCCACCGCCTCGGACGTTGGCAATCGCATAGACCCCGCCCATCTCGAGCCAGGCGATCTGGGCCGGGTCGAACTCCGGCAGCACGGGGATGCTGAACCCGCCGTAGCCGTACAAAAGCACCGGGTTCGTGCCGTCACGCTTCAGGCCCTTGCGATAGGCGAGCAGCATCGGGATCCGCGTGCCGTCCTTGCCCGGATAGAAGACTTGCTTCTCTTCTAACGTGCTGCGATCAAACGCGACCTTCGGCGCGCGATACAGCCTGCTCCTTCCACTGGCGAGGTCGAGCAGGTAGATGCTGCGCGGCGTGACGAGGTCGGTGAAACTGTAGAAGGTCCGCTTATCGCCGGAGCGGCCGGTGAATCCGGCGACGGTGCCCGGACCCGGCAACACCACCTCGCGGCGCAGCTTGCCGTCGAGGCCGTAGGTGACCACTCGGCTGTGCGCGTCGTGCATTGTCTGCAAGATCAGCTGGTGGTTGACGAGCGAGACCGACGGAGTCGAGGGTGGTTCTGTTAGCTCGATCGCGTCCGGACCTTCGGCGACGACAGTCGTGATCCGCGCCGCTGTCGGATCGACTGCGATCACTTTGCCGTTCGGCGCTTCGAGCGTCGTCAGGAAGTAGAGTCGATCCGCATCGGCTCCGACGTAGATGTAGGCCGCGCGAAATCCTTCGCTGACCGGCGTGACCGTCTTCGCCGACGACGCGAGATCGATCAGGTAAAGGTTGTCGACCCCCTTGTCGCCGACCTCGCCCTCGCCGGATGTGACAACGAGCCAGCGGCCATCCTCACTCACCGTCGGTTCGTACTGCCAGTCGGCGTGGCCGGCGAACTCGAGGAGCTTGCGGTCGGTCGCTACCGGCGTGCCGAGCGCGTGGTAGTAGACGGCGTTGCCGAGATCCTTGGCGCTGAGCTCCGCTCCGGGTGGCGGCGCCGGGAAGGCACTGTAGTAGAGCCCTTTGCCATCCTTGGCGAAGCTCGGCGGGTAGTATTTCGTGTAGCGGATTACGTCGGGCAGGTCGTGACCGGTCGCGAGGTCGCGTACGTGCCAGTCGGTCCAGTCGGACCCCGACACCGAGACCCCGTAGGCGAGCAGGCGGCCGTCGTCGCTCGCGAAGTAGCCGACGACGGCGAGGCTGCCGTCTTTGGACAGCGTGTTAGGGTCGAGTACGACGCCGGGCGCGCCGTTGAGTCCGTTGGTCTTGACCAGCACGCTCTGGTTCTGCAGGCCGGTGTTGTGCGCATAGAAGAAGCGCCGCCCCGCCGCGAACGGCAAATCGAAGCGCTCGAAGTTGTACAGCGTGCCGAGCCGCCGGCGCAGTGCGTCTCGGACGGGAAGTCCGCCGACATAGGCTTCGGTCAGCTCTCTCTCTCTCGCGACCCAGGCGCGCGTCGCAGGCGCATCCAGGTCCTCGAGCCAACGATACGGATCGGTAACCTTAGTGCCATGGAAATCGTCGACGACCGAACCGCGCGGTGCCTCGGGGTAGACAATCGGTAACGGTGGCGCCGCCACCGCGACGACGACACTGGTGAGGAGTAAGGTGCCCAGCAGGGCCGCAGGAACATGCCGATCTTGAACTGACATAGAAAGACCTCGACAGGGGACGCGCGGTCGGCACCGGCGCAAGTGCGATGGTGCCAAAGAGCGAGACGCTACTAAAGTCGGCCGCCCGCGTCACGCCGGCGTCTTGGCTGTCGCCGGTCTCGCCGCGAGACGGAGTCTATCCGAGATCTAACGGCCGCTTCCGGGCAGCCATTTTGACCAAGTGACCGGCGGGTTCGGGGTCGAAAGCTGCCGGATGCTCTCCGCGAAACCGGCCGTTCCGAGTCCCAAAGCAGCGTGACGAGACACAGGCATCGGCGCCCCTGCCGGCGTTGGGCTGCCCCCTGTGACGCCCAAAGTCCCGACCTCCTGGTCAAAACCAGAAAATCTCCCATCCCAAAATGACCAGAAGGTTGCGTGACTCTTGCGGGTTTCAGTAGTGCTTCGTTGTGCTCAGTGGTGCTGACAGTGCAACAATGTCCCGGTGACGTGGTTTATAGATCAATAAGTTACAAGTCGCTCAATTGACCGATTGGCGATCCTGACGAACTACGAACCAGAAGGTCGGGAGTTGGATCTGGCGCATCTGCGGACGCGAACACGGGCCCATCGCGGGTTCGCGTCCGCAGATGCACCAGAACCGTTCCGGGTACTCTGGCCGAATTCAGCTCTCTTGAAGAGCGACGACCTGTGCGGGAGGATTCAGACCGCCAATCCCACATCGCCTTCGATGACTTGCTGCACGATCGCGGGGTGCGCCCCAGCGGTCCACATTGGAGTTGTGTGCCGTATGCGGTAACGGATCGGACCGCCGTCGGGAGTGACCGACCGCGTAATCGGGCGTGGAATGCAAACAAACTCGGTTTCGAGCGCCGTTGGGCCCGCAGTCACGACGGCGTAACCGTGGCCGCCCATGTCTATGAATTCGAGGTGCGGGGCATTGGCTGGGTTGCTGAGGCGCCGGGCCGCAGCAAGATCGCCGGAATGGGCATATTCGAGTGCGCTGCGAACACCATGTTTGAGCGTCAAGTTGATTGTCGTCTCGAACTTGCCACCAGGACGTTCGGCCACGAACAGGGGGCTCAAGGGGTGATCCTTCGGGCGGTGCTCGACAGCCTCGGCAAGACCAGGAGCAGAAAGCGAGCCGCAGATGAAGGCGACGCCCACGGGCTCGAACGCCCTTGGCGGAAGTGCTTTTGCTGCATAGCCGGCCCAGAAACTGTGTCGATCCCCCGATACCGTCACGAAGCCCTCTATCTTGCGGTCGCGAATGAAATCGTAGAGCTCGGCGCGTTCGGTATGAATGCCGCTGAGGTCGCCCCCGCCAAAGCAGGCATAGCCGCCGCCGGGCCAGGGCTTTGTGAGACCCTTCGGCAGGTTCTGCGGGTCGACACGCCAATCGAGCGTACCGTTCGATGCGGCCCAGATCTTCCAGGTGGCCTTCGACCCCGCAATTGTGCGCTTGAACCATGCCTTCTGTTCGGCGCCCAACAATGTGATCGGCGGTTCGTCCTTGCGAAAATTTGGAATGGTCTTGCCATCGAACGGAATCGTCGCAGGCGGG